>SCPN01000301.1_pt1 | contig 70369 bp, 83 predicted proteins | sample 6106831 | NCBI WGS metagenome assembly SCPN01 (sample SAMN10720447, study PRJNA508395) | human gut metagenome | isolation source: Participant 1, 0 month
GGAATCTGCTGTATATAAAAAGCAGCCGGAAGCGTCCAATACAACCAAAAGAAACAAAAATGGGTCATGGAAACGAATGCAGTGAGAATACAGAACGAGCAGTGATCAATAGAAAGAATCCAGAAGCCTTTTACAAAGAGGCGTTTGATCCGAAATGCAAAAAGAATTATTCTTTCTACTTTGTAATTTCAATCCGATGAAAGTGGAAAATTGATTTTAGGAGCACCGTGCATGATGCGCAGACAGAGGTGTACATATTCGTCTGTTAGTAGATGGAATGGAGAGCTGGATTGATATAGAAGGAAATCCGTGTATTTCTATGGATTATCTTCCAATGAGAATGTTGAAATTAAACTGTATAATAAGGTCAACTCCGTTGAAATCGTGGAAATGATGGGTAGAATGCATGATAAATATTTGATTGCAGATGGAAAAGAGATATATTCTTGGGGGAAGAAATACATACAATTATTTCCCAAGGATTTTCCGGGACATAAGAACTATGACAGAGACGTGTTGGTTGTTTGCAATGAACCTGAGAAAGAAAATTCAGTTAACCAGTTGTCAGATTATTTTGAAACTATATGGGATCAGGAAGACAGTGGTTATTTTCATAACAATAAAAAACTGGCAAATAGAAAATCTGTAAAGAACGCAGTTTTAGAGCTGCAGAACAGCTATCAGAAATATTTTGAAGAGAATAAGGAAAGAATCTGCGAGACCGATTATACGGACGAAACTTTTGAGACAGAAAAGATTACATTAGTGTCAAATCCTATTCACACAGGTTCCAAAGAACCAGTAGTGGTATCAGTTGGAGAATTGATGAAAATGCAAAAAATCGTGAAGATCCACACGCCATACATATTCTGTAATGATATGATGTATATATACTGGGAGGAGATTGCAGAGAACGTTTCAGATTTTTCTATCATGACAAATTCAGTTGCGAATAATGGGAATCCATTTGGGGCTGCCGATTATGCGAAAAACAGAAATAGAATCTTAAGTACAGGAATTAATATCTGAGAATATGAAGGCGGTTATTCATACCACGGAAAAAGTATTCTGATTGACGATGATCTGTCTGTAATCGTTCCTTTAATATGGACAGAGAAGTGCATATCTGGATACGGAACTGATGCTTGTAATACGCAGTAAAGATATTAATAAACAGTTGGAAGAGGGCATGATGGAATATAGGAGTGTCCCGCCAGGTATTGGAAGATGGAACCTATCGTGATCCATATCATGTAGAGCCAATCGAATTAACAAAGAAACGTCAGAGAAAAATATTTTTGGTACAGCATCTGCTTGGATGGGCAAGGTATCTGTTTTAATAGGAGGAAAACGTGTTTCAAATATTGATTGTAGAAGATGATAAAGAATTCGCCAGCTATTCCAAAAAGTGCTTGAGAAGAATGGATATCAAGTCAAAAGTGCATCGGATGGAGCACAGGCATTAGAAGTATTGGATAAGGAATATATTGATCCGATCATTTTGATATTATGATGCCGGTTATGGATGGCTATGAACTGGTGTCAGAACTTCGTTCAGCAGGATATCAGATACCAGTGCTTATGATCACTGCGAAAGGTTCCTTTGATGATATGCGTCAGGGATTTTTTTCGGGAAGTGATGATTATATGGTAAAACCGGTAAATGTGAATGAAATGGTTTTAAGAGTCGGAGCACTGCTTCGCCGTGCACAGATATTGAGTGAACACAAAATTGTGATCGGTTCAACAGAGTTTGATTATGATGCAATGACGGTTACAACTGATAAGGAAAGTCTTGTTTTGCCTAAAAAAGAATTCCTGCTTTTATATAAGCTTGCAGCTTCGCCAGGCAGAACATTTACAAAACAACAGTTGATGGATGAAGTATGGGGATACGAGACGGAGGCAGACCCACATACAATAGAGGTACATATATAGGAAGAATCAGAGAGCGTTTTAAAGATAACCCTGATTTTTGAAATCGTAACAATGCGTGGAATTGGATACAAGGTGGTGAAAAATAATGGAACAAAAGAAAAAGGATTGCGGATCCGATCCTGTCTGACTGGTGCAATCTGGCTGGCACTTGTATTTTCAACAGTCATATCTGCTTTATTATTTTTTTGAATCTTTGAATCATTTTTAATCTGCCGGGCAGCATACCTGTGCTTGGCTGGCTTTGATTTTTAATACATTGATTGTAGGGCTGATCACCTTTATTAATGCAAAGTTACTGGAACCAATTACTAGGCTTAGTAAAGCAATGAAGGAAGTTTCTCGGGGAGATTTTGAACAACATTTGGAAACGAACAGCCGTATAGCAGAAGTTGGAGAATCTTTAAAGAGTTTAACGTTGATGAAAAGAACTTCGTGCACAGAGGTGCTGCAGATGGATTTTGTATCTAATGTTTCTCATGAGTTTAAGACCACCGATTAATGCCATTGAAGGATATACAATGCTGCTTCAGGGAGAAGAACTGTCTCCGGATCAAGAGGAATATGTAGAAAAAATCTTATTTAACACCCAAAGACTTTCCGGATTGGTTGGTAATATTTTGCTGTTATCAAAGTTAGAGAATCAGAATATACCAATGAAAAAAACAGAATATCGTCTGGATGAACAGATCCGTCAGGCATTTCTTTCCCTGGAAACAAAATGGACAGAAAAAGAAATTGGTTTTCAGGTAGAATTGGAGGAAGTTAAATATACTGGGAATGAAGGACTTTTTATGCATATCTGGATAAATCTTTGATAATGCGATTAAGTTCAGCCTTCAAAGGGGACAATTACGATGTTTCTGAAACAAGAACAGGATTCTGTTAAGTTCATTCTGGAAGATGAAGGACCAGGAATAGAGGATGATGTAAAATCCAGAATATTTGACAAGTTCTATCAGGTAGATGGATCTCATAAAGCAGAAGGAAATGGCCTAGGTCTTGCACTTGTAAAACGGATCGTAGATAGTGCCGGAGGAACAATCAAAGCAGAAAACCGTGAATATGGTGGATGCAGATTTGTTGTAGAGCTGCCAAAGCAGAAAGATGAGATTATATAGTTTAAGAAAAAGAAGATGGGAGGATTTATATGACATTTTATCAGGAGTTGCAGTTAAAAATCAGGCAGGTTCTAAAACCTGTTGAAAAAGAGTGAAACACTAAAAGAAAAATTATATCATATGTGGGTATATCTGGTGAAGATAGCTGTTACAATGGCATTTTGTTTTTTATTTGTTAGTATTTTCAGCATCCTATTTGGAAATGAGAATAGTATTGTAGGTGTAGTAGTCTTATTATGCCTTATGGTGTTTAGAAATGCGGATCTGGGGATCCACACCGGACAATCTACAATGCTTTGGCTTTGTTCTTTGTAATTATGACTGTATGTCCGCATTTAGCAAACCAGCTTTCACCGGTACTTGGAATGCTGTTAAATATTGCGGCACTGGCTGTGTTGATTGATTGTTCGGATGCCATAATCCATTCATGTTTAATCAATCTACATTGGTTCTTGGGTATCTACTGCTATATGGTTATGATGTTACGGGAAAAAGCTATCAGATGCGATTAGTCGGAATGGCTTTAGGTGCAGCACTTCTGCTTCGTATTTTATCGAAATCATAAAACAGAACTTATAAAAGAAATCTGAAAGATCTGATACAAGAATTTGATATCACTCTTCCAGAACAAAATGGCAGATATGTCAGATTTTATGCGTACCGATCGTCCTTTGCATTGCAGAACTTTGTAATATGCCACGTAATGGCTGGTATTGCGGCCATGTCCGCGATTTTGCCATTTATGGAAGATATGCACTACAGAGTCCGTAAAAGGATTGTCGGAAATATTGCAGGTGTTATATGTTTTACAGTATTATATTTTCTGCTTCCTTCGTCAATCTATGCATATATAGGAATCCTTGGCGGAATTGGTGTAGGACTTTCTGCAAAATATGGCTGGCAGGCAGTATTTAACACATTTGCTTTGGCCATTGCTACAGAGTTATGGACTAAAAGGAGCAGTTAGTCTTAGAGTGATTCAAAATGTTTTTGGTGTTGTGTTTGCTTTAGCATTTTGTGTTATATTTTATTGGTTTATGTCTAAAAAAAAGGAAAATGAGGTGACCGTACATGCAGAGTGAAGTGAATCAGGAAGAAAATTTGAATAGAATTATTACGGTTCCTAATCTTCTTTCTTTTTTTCGGCTTTGTCTGATTCCGGTAATTATATGGAGTTGTGTAAAGAAAAATCCTCTGTTAGCTGGTGAAATCTTATTGCTGTCTGGTCTTACGGATCTTGCTGATGGATATATCGCAAGATTCCATAGGATTAGTAATTTAGGAAAAATACTTGATCCGGTGGCTGATAAGCTGACACAGGCAGCGATGTTAATCTGTCTGTTTACTCGTTTTCCGCATGTGCTTCTTTTAATCGTAATAATGGCAGGTAAGGAGCTGTATATGGTAGTCAGTGGATGTCTTGTGATACGAAAGACAGGAAAAGTACATGGTGCAGACTGGCATGGAAAGATAGTAACCTTTTTATTATATGGAACTGCAGCGGTGCATATTATATGGTTCCACATTACACCGATGGTATCAGATCTGTTGATTGGTTTGTGTGCTATAATGATGGTCATATCGGTCGCTCTGTATATTATTCAGAATACCAGGACTCTTAAGGGAGAACCTGTATAAGCAATTTTATATTGCAATGACTAGAAAAATATTTAGGAGAAGATAGATATAAACAGTAAGTCAAACACACAAACTATGGAGTATTTAGTCGGTTTAATAAAATTTTAGATAGAAAATAAATCATTATAAAAAGATCCTGTTCATACTATGATATATAGTAGGATCTTTATTTACTTTATTTCGCCTTGCTTATTCTTGTAGTAACCAATCGGCTATATCGTAAATTACGATTCCTTCATAGCTATATTGGGGATGTTTGGTTCTAGCAATATTTTATCTTGCGAATTTATCATTGTAACGAATATGCATATCTTCCCAATCCATGAACAATACATAAAATACTTTCCCGTATTGCGGGCTCTCTACAATTCTTCCATGATCAAGTACAGAAAGATAAGTTCCGTCAGCTTTTTGAAGATGAAAGTGAATATAATCATTTTCATTGCCGTTATCAATTTGTTCCCAGATGCTGGCTTCTATCTGTTGCTGTTCATCTTCACGAATCAAGTTGCGAAAACTTTTCTCAGTAAGTCTGAACAGTTCATCTATATCTTTATATCCGGACATATGAAGAAATTCATCATTTGCAAAAAATAGTTCATCATCTTCTTTGTCAGCTCTGTATATGATAAATGCACCCGGAAGATGTTCAGAGATATCCTTGAATGTGAATCCAAGTTGTTTGCGGGCACCTGACCGAAGTCCTTCTCTGTAGACCATACATCCGATTTTTTCCATGAAGCTTTATTTCATAAAGAGCGGCATCTGCGCAGCGCATGAGTTGTGAACGATTGGATGCAAATGTTGGATATTCTGCATATCCTAGAGAAATATAAAATGCATGTTCCTTACCATGGTATGAGAATGATTTAGGAAGTTTGGTAAATTTCTGCAGCTGTATATCTGCTTCTGCAAAGGTACAATTTGGTAAAAGAATGCAGAATTCGTCACCGCCGTTTCTTCCAAGTAATGCATCGGATGGGAAAAAAGCCTTCATGCTGTCTGCAAGATTCTTTAGTGCCCTGTCTCCGTAACTATGTCCATAGATATCATTGATAAACTTGAAATTATCGATATCAAGGAGTGCAGCCACAAAATGTGCATTTGGATTTTTTTGAATCATTTTTTCTGCAAATTCATCAAATCCATAGCGGTTATAAATTTTTGTAAGAGAATCTGTGCGTGCCAGTATCTGAAACTTTTTCTTATGTTCACTTGCTACTAACCATACTCTGGTAAGAACTGACAGGAGAAGGCTTATTGTAAGAAACATTCCGATGATGATTATCAGTAGTGTGGCATTTCTCCATCCACTTTTAGGAGTTATTTCAAATTCCCAGTTTTCATCTCCTATTGTAAATGTATAAGAAACAGGATGATTTATTTGCCCATCTGATTGATAAATCACTTTATAAGTATCACTCCATGGAGCGTCTGTTTTTGAAATTTTGCATTCGTATCCAAAATCTGAAAGTGCACTGATTGAATCTGAAGAAAATATCCAGGAACACGCAGGATAACAATAGTAAATCCCCAGAAATACTCATGTCCGTTTTTATCTTTCAGGTATACGGGATTGCGGACTGCAATTCCATATTCTCCCTGTTTTAATTTGAAGGGGCCCTGCGTAATGATTGTATGGTTGTCTCTTGCGTAACAGGAACTCTCTCCACGGTCTTTATCATGAATCAAATCAATCTTACCTGCCTCATTTCCCTCAGCCGGATAAATATCTGTAACAACACCATTAGGAGCGAGCTGTACACTTTCAATAGAATCAGACATAAGATTTCCGGCAATTGTTTCAAACTGATGGATTTCGCCATTTTCACTTATTAAGATTTGCTTCAAGGTATCTGTGATCTCAATTCCATTTGTAATTTCATTCTTTATTCGTTCGCCATAGTTGGCTACGTTTAATTGTGCTGTTATGTGTCTCTGCTCTTTTTCGTGGGTGTCTGTTTTGTATACAATCAAACTAACAAGGCATATGCCCAGTAAAAAAAAGTGATAAGAGGCACAAGTGTTTGTTTTTTCACTTGGTTCACCTCGTTTTGCCCATGGGAATTTTTATAATAAAGCATTATAGCACAGAAGTCGAAAAACAGAATAGGTTTTATGAAAAAAACGAACTGTGCATAATCCATATACTGTCTGCTAATAGTATATGCAAGATGTCGCTTTCAAAAATACAAAATTTTTTATTTTTTGAAAGTGGAGACTATGTAAAGACAACCCGATTCTTTACTTAATTTCATGAAAAATGTAAAAATCTAATGTTACGAGTTTCTTACGAGTTGCATTAAAAAAACACGCAAGAAAACTCGTAAGAAAAAAAGTAAAAAAATTTGCTTTTGACCACTGTAAAACATGCTCTGAGCGTTTCGTTATATGAAGGAATAATTTTTCTTTCATATATCAAAGAAAAGAGGATAAAGAAATGTCAGAAAAAAGATATTATACAGTTCGAGAGTTACAGGAAATCTTAGGAGTCAGCAGACCTACTATTTATAACCTTTTGAAGAAAAAGGAATTCCGGTGGATCCAGTTGGATGGCGGAAAGTATCGCATCTCTAAGAAGAGTTTCGATGACTGGCTCGATAACTTGGAACAGTAAAAAACAGGGTGTTGATCAGGCAGATTTTGTCTGCAATCGACATCCTAAATTTTTATCTGGATTTGAGATATGATATAAGAAAAAACACTAACACTAAAAAAGACAGATCGATACTGGCTGGTTCATAAAAATGTTTTTGAATCAAAAGAGATTGCCGAAAAGATACGAATCAACATTGCCAGCTTTGAAAAATGGTACCAATCAGATTAAATATCATAAAGTTACCGGAGAAAAACCCGGGAAAGAATTGAAATCCTGGTCCTATTCCGTTAAGGAAGTCGCAGATCTGTTGGAGGTTGATGATTATCTTGTTTATGATTTACTCAAGAAAAATCAAATGGAAGCACTATCATTCCGTTCAAGGATAAGTTCGATAAGACATTGAAGCTTTACTCACTCATGACTACTAAGCCGGAGGAGGTTGAAGCCAGAAAACAGAAGGAAATGGAAGAATAATTGTGAAAAGAGTGTGTGAATTATTGACTAGAGCCTCTCCTGATGGTATATTTAGATTACCCAACGGGTAATTTGAAAAGGAGGGCAAACGTGCAGCTACTATACAATAACAGCAAAGTTCAGAAACAATGTACCGATTTAAAAATTGCAAAAAAATTGTTTGGCGGGAATGCTGCATTAGCAACCAGCCTATTTGCCCGAATAAATGCTATGCAGCAGGCGAGTGTAATTAAGGATATAGTAATGATGCCGACGTTTCATTTTCATAAGTTAAGTGGCAATAAGGATGGATTTTTTGCTATAGATGTAAAAACGAGAAGAGATCCATGGCGTATTATTATTCAGCCATTAGATGAGAATGAAGAACCTTATGATCCTTGTAATATTGATGAAATTGCTGGTGTGGTTAGAATTGTTGAAGTAAAGGAGGTAAGTAACCATTATGAGTAATTATATTGAATATAATGATAAGATTGCTTTTCATCCTGGATACTATATCAAAGAAATCATTGAAGAAAGTGGACTTTCTCAGAAAGATTTTGCAAAACGATTAGATACCACGCCAAAGAATTTAAGTATTCTGGTACGTGGGGAGCAAAGCTTATCAATCGATATAGCCATGAAATTATCTCGAATGTTAGGGACTAGTGTTGACTACTGGCTGAATCTTCAGAAGAGCTATGACGCTTTGATTGCTGAGTTTGAATCATCCAAGGAATTAGAGCAGGAAGAATTTTCAAGTACTTTCAGTACACATATTTCAGAGAATTTTGGATTGCCTGATCTTCCGAGAAAAACAAATGAGCAGATTAAGTGCCTGCGTGAATTTTTAAATGTTGCGTCATTATCTGTTTTACAAAGCAAAATATGGCAGTTAGTTTCCGAAGTGCATCTGAGGATATGAAAGAGGCTAATATTGCCAGAGCAAATGCAATGGTTCAGATCGCAATTAATCAGGCACTGAAGATAGAAGCACCTAAGTTTGACAAAAAGAAGTTTGAAAAAGCTGTTGATTATGCATTGACATTAACAACACAGCATGGTGATTTTTATCCACTGATTAGGAAGGCCTTTGAAGATGCGGGAGTAATATTCGTAATACTTCCAAATCTTCCGGGTTCAGGAATAAATGGTGCAACCAAGAAGATTGGGCAGAATGTAATGCTGATGGTGAATGACAGACGTTTCTATTCAGATACATTTTGGTTTACTCTGTTCCATGAGATTGGCCATATTATTAATGGTGATTATGGAATTACGTTTGAAAATGAGCACGCTGGACAGGAGGATGCAGCAGATAAATATGCGGAAGACAAATTGATCCCTCCGGGAGAATATGAGGCTTTCGTTAGAATGAATGAGTTTAGCGAAAATGCTGTCCGCAGATTTGCTGAAAGAATTGATAGAGATCCGGGTATTGTCCTTGGCCGCTTGCAAAATGATCAGATTGTTCCATTTACAAATGTTGCACTGTCAAAAGCATTAAAACACAAATACAAAGTAATAACATCATAAAGAAGTATATAACTTGAGGTCGTCTACCGTTATCCACGATAGATGGCCTTATTTTTTTATCCATTTGGGAGAAAGGAGGTGAAAGCGATTGGAGGAATTTAAGGCGAAAAGACATGCGGTCAAAAAGATGACCCGAAAGGGACTTGTGGAAACAGATTCCAGAGAAGGGATAGTGAAGGAAACTGCGGAAGCAAAGTCCGATGAACAACTGGGCGATGGTCCGGAACCAGCTTTCCATGGATGAAAAGATCCAGGTAAGGATTGAAAAATATGAAAACGGGGGATTCTGATGGAAGAACTGCATAAGAAATGGGAAAAGATCCATCACTGTTTACAGGCACTGGAAGCGGCAGATCAGGAACAAGAAGCGGAAATACTCAAAAAAGCTTATGAGTGTCTGTTATGTGCCTATCAGGAATCCAGAGCTTTGAACGATGAAATGGAGATGCTTGTCAAGGATACTTTGACGAGTTAATTTGCAAAAGTATAAAACTCTAACAATGGGGAGGTTCCCCTCCCCATAAAATTTTTTCTTAAAACTTACACAAAAAACTTGACAAACCCTAATCATCAATGCCGTATTTGTTTTCCAGCGCTTCTTCTGCTAATTCCAGTTCATCTTCCAGTTTTTCAATCGCGCGTTCTCTCGCTTTGTATGTCTCGAAGCTAATCTCTTTCATCTGGTAAGCATACTCAAATTCATCATCAAGTTTATCCAGTTCGTCATCAACTGCGTCTATCTGTTTTTTCAAAGCGTAGAATTGTTCGTGATTCTCAGATGCATTTGTAGATCTTTTTGCATTGTTTACACTTTTTGTTATATTACGGATATCGTTTTCATAAGAAGAGAAATCATAATCCTTTTCGTTCGCATTCTCTACTGCGTTTTCTGTGTTACTGATGTTATCATCATCGTCATCTGTATTTGATGTTACAACTTCCTGTGTCTTAATTTCTACATCTTCTGCTGCTCCATTATTGGATGAAGTGCATCCTGTAAAAGCAAATATTAATGTGAGAGATAATAAAACTACTAATATTTTTTTCATAACATGTTCTCCTTTCGGCTCTTGGGTGTTTTGTTTTTGCTGTTATATGTATCATATAGGGGGAAGATTAAAAAAAGATTAAAACAAATAGTAATTTCAAAAAATGAAAAAAAGGACTCTAGCACACGAAAATGATTGGTATTATAATAATTACATTATGAGATTACTGATTGTTGAAGACGAGAATGATTTAAGAAACATTGTCAAAAAAAGGCTTGTCAAGGAACATTACAGTGTAGATGCCTGTGGGGATGGTCTGGAAGCGATGGCTTATATCGATATGACTTCCTACGATGGTATTATTCTTGATATCATGTTGCCGGGAAAGGATGGATATGAAATCTTAAGAGAATTAAGGCGACGAGAAGATGATACACCGGTTCTGTTACTGACAGCAAAAGACAGCATTGAAGACCGCGTCAAAGGACTGGATCTTGGTGCCGATGATTACCTGATCAAACCATTTGCATTTGAAGAACTGCTTGCAAGAATCCGTGTCATGATGCGTAGAAAGCCACAATTTACATCCAATCAACTAAAAATAGCAGATCTTATTCTGGATCGTGACACAAGAAAGGTTACAAGAGCCGGAAATGAAATTGATCTTTCTGCAAAAGAATTTATGGTTCTGGAATGTCTTATGCGCAACAAAAATATCGTAATGACAAGACAGCAGATTGAACAGAATGCGTGGGACTTTGATTTTGAAGGTGGTTCCAATGTGATCGACGTATACATTCGTTATTTGCGAAAAAAAATCGATGCACAATATGAACAAAAACTCATCCACACTGTTCGCGGTGTCGGATATGTAATGAGGGAAAACGAATGAAACAGCTGACGATCAAGAAAAAAATTACGCTATGGTACACCGGAATCATTGCCGTAGTTCTTGGGACTATTTTAGTTCTCGTCCTTCTTTTTGTGGATAAGGTTGGAATTTCTGCGACAGAAGAAGAAATCAGTGCCGCAGTGACTGGTTTCTCTTCAAATATTAATTTTCAGGATGATTCCTTTTATCTTGACGGCGATACCGAATTTTACGATGACGGTATTATGTTTTGTATTTATGACAAAAACGGACGCTTACTTTATGGAACGATTCCAACCCAATTTCCAGAAGAAACTATCCTCAAGTCGAATACACCGCGAATGATAACCGGATCAAATCGAAAATGGATGATATATGACAGCGTTTACACTTACGGTGATGATGAGGAAATGTGGGTACGAGGAATTACCTCCGTACATTCTATAGAACTTTTCATGCAGACATCCGAGAAAATGCTGTTGATTGTTTTCCCATTACTCATTATTCTGATCGGAGCCATCGGATATTTTATGATCAAGCGGGCATTGAGACAGGTGGATCTTATCTGCGATGAAGTTGAAAACATCAGCAATGGAAAAGATCTTTCCAAACGATTGTCTCTGCCAAAAGCAAAAGATGAATTATACGAATTGTCGGAGAAATTTAACGAAATGTTCGAGCGCTTGGAATTTTCATTTGAGAAGGAACGTCAATTCACATCAGACGTATCCCATGAACTGCGGACTCCAGTTGCTGTTATCATTTCCCAGTGTGAGTACTTATTGGAAAATGAAAACTTATCTGCGGAAGATAAGGAAGAGATTGCAGTCATCTTAAAGCAGGCAAAACGAATGTCAAAGCTGACAAGCGAAATGTTAATGATCGCCAGAAACGAACAGGGCGAGCAGCATCTGATGGAAAAACTGGATTTTGGATTATTAAGCGAACTTGTAATAGAAGAACTGCAGACAAAAGCACAGGAAAAAAATATTGAGATTACCCTGCAAAAGCAGGACGACTTATTTATGAACGGCGACCAGACATTGATTTTGCGTATGATGATGAATTTAATAACCAATGCCATCAATTACGGAAAAATAAATGGACATATTCATGTTATCCTGAAGGTCGAAAATGACCAGATTGTCGGTGAAGTGAAAGATGATGGTATTGGAATAAGTGTGGAACACCTGGACAAAATCTGGGAGCGTTTCTATCGCATAGACAAAAGCCGTTCCAGAGAAAATGGCGGTACCGGACTCGGCCTTTCTATGGTGCGCTGGATTGTAAATCTCCACAATGGAACCATTCACGTCGAAAGTATCGAAGGTATCGGAACGAATTTTATTTTCCGATTTCCGAAAATATAAGGAGTTATCACTGTATATCCATCATGTAGAATGGTCGCTTTTTGATTTTCTATTCCCGTTCGTGTTATGAATAGGTTCTTTATATTTGGATTCGTGCATTACATAAAAATACGCATATACATTTTGTAATAGTAACAGGGAATAACCGCCAAAAGTCTGCTTGCAAAGCGGTATTGTTGAATGTGCAGATTTATACTAAGGCTGAATTTCGATATCTAATGGGGTGTCACTGGGGACAGTAAAAAAGCCATAAACACCGTCCCCATTATAGACTGTAACGAATATGCATATCTTCCCAATCCATGAACAATACGTAAAATACCTTTCCGTATTGCGGGCTCTCTACAATTCTTCCATGATCAAGCACCGAAAAATAAGTTCCGTCAGCTTTTCGAAGATGGAAGTGAATATAAAGACTATTGAAAACAATTTGTCAACCGTTATAAAAGGACAATAAACAAATCGGAATCAGTAGGAGGATCATTATGAGATTTTATAACATATTTTTCAGCCCCACAGGGGGTACAGAGAAAGTAGCAGATATTGTTGCGAAAGGGACGAAGCTGGATGCTGAAGAAATCGACCTAATTAAAGAACCAGATAAACTCATGAAGGTGAAACTTGAAAAAAAGGATCTATGTTTGGTTGCTGTACCGTCTTACGGTGGACGCATTCCATCGGTCGTAACGGATATGTTCCGCAAAGTAAAGGCAGATGGTACGAAGGCAATTCTTGTGGCAGTATTTGGAAACCGTACGATTGACGATACTCTATTGGAGTTACAGGATGTTCTGGAGGCATCAGGTTTTGTATGTATCGCAGGAATGGAGGCTGTCGCAGAACATTCTCTGATGCACCAATTTGGAACCGGACGCCCGGATCAGCAGGACGAAAAGGAATTGCTGGAATTTGCTGCAAAGATTCTGCAAAACAGCGAAACACAAAGGACACCTGCATTTTCGGGAAACAGACCATATCGAGAATATGGTGGTGTTCCGCTCAAACCTGTTGCAAATGGAAAATGTACTTCCTGCGGTCTGTGCGCAAAAGAATGCCCGGCAGGTGCCATTCCGTTGAACAATCCAAAGATGACCGATAAGGATAAATGCATTTCTTGTATGCACTGTGTAGCAGTCTGTTCGAAGAAAGCAAGAAATTACAGTAAGTTTGTCAGTTTTATCGCTGGACGGAAAATGAAGAAGGTTTGTTCAGATAGAAAAGAAAATAAATTGTATTTATAATAGGGCGAGCAATACAATGAGAAACATGTAAATTCAAGTTTGGAAAATTAAGAAAAGCGGAATTGTGAGGTTAAATATGATAAATAAAACGGAATGGAACAGAATGATGGAGGGTAAATTATATAATCCCTATAAAGTTGGTGATAATTCGTTTGAAAACGTTCATGCAGCTCAAAAAAAGTTTAATGAATCAGAATACTGGAACGATAAAAGTGCTTTTGAAGAATTGAAAAAATGCTTTAAAGTAGCTCCTGTGGATATGGTACTAACGCCTCCGGTCTATTTTGATCATGGCGATAGAATATCATTTGGAAAACATTTTTATGCTAATACAGATTTGACTATATTAGATGAAAATTATGTTACGTTTGGGGATAATGTATTTCTGGCTCCCCACGTAAGTATATATACAGCAGGGCATCCGATTGATAAAGATGTACGCAACTTGGAACTGGAATATGCCAAGGCTGTAACAATAGGCGATAATGTCTGGATCGGTGGAAATGTTGTAATTAATCCCGGTGTCACAATTGGAAGTGATGTAGTCATTGCTTCTGGTTCAGTTGTGGTAAAAGACATTCCAAGCCATGTTGTTGCAGGAGGTAATCCGTGCCATGTAATTAGACAAATAACAGATAAGAATAAAAATAATTGGCACACGCAACTAAAAGAATATGAAGATGATATTGAAAAGTAGATTTTTGTAATAGTTGTTTCGACAATCGGAAGTTGGTGATTTTATCATGATTTTGTGCTTTTCAGGAACCGGCAACAGCCGTTATATAGCGAAAAAAATTGCAGCTGAATTGCAGGATGAGATTGTAGATGTGAATGCAAAAATCAAGGCAGCAGATTATTCGCCAGTAAAAACAGGTGAGAATGTAATCGTTGTAACTCCGACTTATGCGTGGCGTATTCCCCGAATTGTGTCGGATTGGCTTTCAAAAACGAAATTGCTTTCTGCAAAACGTATTTGGTTTGTTATGAACTGCGGTAGTGAAATTGGCAATGCGTCAAAATATAATAGTAGTCTTGCTGAGCGAAAGCACTTATGTTATATGGGTACATCTCAAATTCTTATGCCGGAAAACTATATTGCCATGTTCGATGCACCCCAAGCAGAGGAAGCAAGAAAAATTGTAAAAAATGCTGAGCCTACTATTGTGGATACCATTGCCTGTATTAAAGCAGAACAACCTTTCCCTGTACCACGAAACAATCTCTACGACCGTTTTATGAGTGGTCCGGTAAATCCTATTTTTTATCAGTTCTTCGTGAAAGCTACTGCATTTCAGACAGATGATACTTGTATCGGATGCGGTCAATGTGTTAAAAACTGCCCAAAGAATAACATTGTACTTGAAAACGGAAAGCCGATATGGGGGAATCAATGTACTCACTGTATGGCATGTATTTGTTATTGCCCCACAGAAGCAATAGAGTATGGCAAAAAGAGTATAGGAAAACCGCGTTATCATTTTGAGCAGTTAAAGATGAAATAACGCCGATACAGGACTTTTTATAATCCTATACCGGCGTTTGTTGTTTACGTGAGAATGTATTTTATGCTTATTTTCCAAATGTATTACTGGATTTAGCAGCAGCTTTAGCTGCCATGGTGTTGGTGGACTCAAACAAGGAAGCTGTCGGTGCGACCGGACACATCAGTACTCGTCCTGTTCCACGATAAACATTTACCAGACCCTCTCCGCTAACTGCAGATCCGACAAGTGTTTTTGTAGATCTTTCTACGGTAAATTCAAGATTTGATGACCAGCATACAGCAAGGTTTCCATCGATTTTCAGTTCATCATTTTCCAATATGACTTCAATCAATTCATCTTCGGGAACATTAGACTCCAGTGCAGCTACACCATTTCCTTGCAAACTCAGATTAAACAGGCCTTCGTTACCTAATACTGCTGATGAAAGGTTCTTTCTGGCTACAACTTTACTTTTTACATTTGCATCACAAGCCAGGAACATGCCATCTTCAATTGTCATTCCGGCCGGTCCCCATTTGCCAATGTCTGCAAGAATAATATATTTGTATGTTGGCTCTAATACCAGGCAGCCTTCACCAACATATTCCGGTTTAACTGCGGTTTCTTTTGTAACCGCACCCTTGAGTGCCTTTCCAAGGAAATCTCCGATACCTTTTACACCAGATGTGGCTTGTACATTACCACCCATCCACTGCATGGAACCAGCCTGGATAATAGCTGAATGGTCTTTATCAATATCAATAACAACCTGTCTTCTTCTGACATTCATTTTACTCATGAAATACTCATTCATTGCATTCATAGGTGAAACGCTGGCATCCTGCACATATTCAAGCACATGGAAGTTTCCGATACTTTTCGCATATTTTCTGTTTTCATTTTGTAAGTTTTCAATTCGCATAGCATAATCTCCCTTTTAATAATAATTTATGATTGGTTGCTCGTATATGCTTATTATAAAAGAGTCAGCATAGATAGAAAACAATTCGTGCAGAGAAATATAAAGACAGAATTCTCAAAATTCGAGAAATATAAAGCTGCAATTTCTCATGGTGGATGTGTATTGTGAAAAATAAATTTGTTATAGTGACAATATCAACAAAAAAGCAGAATGTAAATGGGGTGATCAGATGGAAGCAGCACAGAGAATTCGATTAATCCGGATAATAGAAAAGATGGAGAAAAATCCGGCATTCAGTAATAAGCTTGGTATAAAGAACACATCTGAATATTTAGCAGAAAAAGAACAGAAAAAATGAAAGACGCATTTCAGAAGGAGAAAAAAATGTTATCGTTATTATTTGCAATTTGTATGATTTGGTTTGTTGGAAAATTTTTTGTTTTTGGGTTAAGAGCATCCTGGGGAATTATGAAACTACTTTGTACAGTTATTTTCTTTCCGGTGATATTGATTGGTATGGTTATAGGTGGACTGATGTACATTGCTTTTCCATTATTGATTGTTGGTGGCATTATAGCATTGGTGACGTCACATTCATAATGGATCAGGAGGAAGAAAACGAATAGGATATGATATTGAAAAAGAAAAAAGAGAAGCAATTGAAGCTGGGCGTAGAGCTTTGAACAGTCTTCAGACAGCAAAAGAAAATCTAAACAGTATTTTTTAAACCAGCAGGTGCTTGGATTCATTTTGCAATCGATTATTTAAGAGCTTTGAACACAGAAAATTATGAAGACCTGTTTTATGCAACAATTAAAGAAAAAGATGTGGACGAACAAAAAGGCAGGTTTTGGATTTTTTCGTATGAAATGGAGTTTGATGGTTTTTTTGATGCGAAATCTTATGAATACATTATTTGTCAGGAGGATGAAGTGGTGGAAAGTTGGAAAAGATTTTTTAATCGCGGCACGAACTGGAAAGATTTTCCACAAGTAACTTCTTATGAGGAGTATCGAAAGATAACAGACAAACAGCATTTAAGCAAAGCCAAAAGCATGCCGATTAAGTTTTTAAAAACTTCTGGTAAAGGTTTTTGCTGAATAGGATATGGCTATGCACTGAGACTGAGATGAATTGGCAGTGCTTGACTAAAGGATTATTAACAAAGCAAGATAGAAGAGTATTAATGGAAGTATTGTACGATGGAATATTGCTCAAAGAGGTATGTAAGAAATGCAATCCTTAAGTAGTAAATGCAGTAAATGCTCAAAAGTGGACAGTGTTATCACGACATGTTAAAAATAACACTAATTAAAGTGATGAAAATCCATAGAGTTTTATAAGGACTTATTTGGACTGCAGGTGATTCTTCAGGGAATAGAGAATGAGTCTTATCAGGAAGATCTTGTTGGGAACGCTGAGTTTATACGAGAAAGACGTTGGATGAGATTTCTACACCATTCAATAATAGGATGGAACTGTATTTTGAGGAATTTGATATAGATGGATTGCTTGCAAAATATGAATCTGGTAAGTATTTAAATCCCATTTTACCACTAGAACTAACAACTGGGTAAATTTGAGAAACATAAAGGCTGTATGATCCAGGGTGTAATCTCTGTCTCAGTTTAAAACACTGCTATTTATGTCTAATTAAAGGAGAGATATTACAGTTTTTGTTAATTGGAATTTTAGATTACCATCATTAGTTCATTATTGTTGAAAAAGTTGCAAAAGAGCACAGTGTTCCGGTAACGTTGTTGTGTGATACCAATCATGTGTTATCTTCTGATTACAGTGAGGTGAATGGATTCGGAGCTGGGCAGATGCAGTGGATATACGGATTATAACTAGGCGATATTGTTGTATCAAGACTGATATTGTTATCTGGGATACAGTGAAAACATATGCGATTCATCAATCCGGGAAATGGTATACCAATGAGAATATTGATCAGATGCTTATGGAGCGTCACTTGAACAAGAAAGCACGAAGGGCATCCGGAAAGAATCACTTAAAAGGATCACGAAAACGAACAGCAGAGGATGATGAGCATTTCAGAGCGTCTTTTGAAGAAATGATACATATGGCGATGGACAAGGAGAATTAATTTGAATATACAGATTTTTGGAACAAAGAAGTGCAATGATACAAAGAAAGCAGAACGTTTCTTTAAGGAACGTGGGATCAAGTTTCAGTTTATTGATATGAAAGAAAAGGGCATGAGTAAGGGTGAATTTAATTCAGTTGCTCAGGCAAATGGTGGACTGGAAAATATGATCAACTGGGAGGGCAAGGATAAGGATCTGCTTGCGCTCATTAAGTATATTGCAGAGGAAGATAAACTTGAGAAGGTACTGGAAAACCCGCAGGTGATTAAGACACCGGTGGTTCGTAATAGAAAACAATCCACTCTTGGATATCAGCCGGATATCTGGAAAACGTGGAAGTAAGAGTGCCGGTAGATTTTTGGCCAAGATAAATAAACCTGGATTATTCACGGAACAGTATCTGAACTGATAACTGTACCATGAATCCCAAAATTGACCCATGTAGCCTAAACATCGCTCAACCAATCTCCAAAAAGGGTATAAAATCCCTATGACAAGTTTTGAGCAATTATCAGGCTGTCAAGGTTCGTTAATAGTTGCTATTCCAGCTGTACATTCAGCTTACCGATATTTAAAAAGTGTCTCAATAGAGTTCAGTTTTATAAGGGCGCTGCTACACAGCAGAATGTGAATATATCTTGCTGAATGAAGCTACTTTTTTAGCAATAACTGGATAAAAGCAGATTAAAGCAAGAAAGAAGATTCTACTTCTTGGAAATCATGACAAGAAGAAGGATTATAAAGGATTGTTCGATGAAATTTACGATGGTCCATTATTGATTGCAGAAAAAATACTTCTTTCGCATGAACCAGTGTATGCTTTATCTTGGTGCTTGAATATTCATGGACATGATCACAGCAACATTATGAGCGGAAATAGAGTTATAAGCAGATTTTGGCAGCCAATGTCTGTGGCTATATGCCGGTTAGTCTTGGCAAGCTGATTAAAGAGGGAATTCTTTCTGATATTTTAAGTATTTATCGAATTACTATAGACCAGGCAACAGGGGAGAAAAAGAATGGAGAAGCAGTTCCCGACAATTGATAAAGTGAAAACCGGAAAGCAGATCCGCCATCTCATGGATTCTCTGGGGTTAACGGTTATGGATGTACAGAAATATATGGGTCTTGCCACACAGCAGGCAGTCTATCATTGGCTGAATGGGAGAAGTCTTCCAAGTATAGATAATGTATATGCATTGAGTGAATTATTCAGGGTTCCTATAGATAAAATTATTTGTGGAAATCGGGGATATCAACCTGAGCAAAGATCCATATATTATAGACTTAAGGCATATGTGAAATATTTGCAACTGTATGTGGAGGTCACCTATGAGGATGTTTCCCTATTCTCCAATTAATTATTCTGTAGCAGAGCCATATGATGTGCGTTGCACATTTGATGAAGAGCATCATGAATGGATCTATGTGTTTTCTATGCCAGAAAAAGACAAGGCGGTGCTTGAAGAAATCTGTAAAGCCTATAATATAAAGGCGGAAGATTTGATTCGACAATTTTATTTGTGGGTAATACGAGAGCCGGAAGCGGCGGCACAGTGGCTGAAAGGTGAAAATAATCGGAAGAACGCTCAGAGGTTGTTTTACAGTGGGGGAAAAGAAAAAATATCAAAAAATTGATGATTAATGGTGAGCTTGTGATAGAATGGAAAAAAAGAAAAGCATAAAGGATGTAGTTGCGGAGAATATTTGTTATGATTAGAAAGTTGCTGAACGAAGATATTGATAGAGTTGCTGACATATGGTTAAAGACAAATCTGAAAGCACATTATTTTATTATCAATCAATACTGGAAAAGTAATTATGAATTAGTGAAAAGAAATGATGTCACAATCGAGTCTATGTGTATAGAAGATGATAAAATGATTCAAGGATTTGTAGGATTAAATGATGAATATATCGAAGGTATTTTTGTCTCTGATGAGATGCAGTCATGTGGCATAGGTAAGCTTTTATTGGATTATATTAAGGATAAAAAGTTAAACACGATTAAATGTATACCAGAAGAATGCCAGAGCAATTTCTTTTTATCAAAGAGAAGGGTTCATTATTCAATGTGAAGGTTTGGATGAAGCTACTGGTGAAAAAGAGTACACCATGCTATGGAAACAAAATAGAAATCGGGAGTTGTAGAGGTGAGGTTATGAAACGCGCAGAATTAGAATCATTTATAATGGAGACATATAATGCCGAGGCAGATTATCCGTGGCTCAAATATCCGAATTATGAGGTGTTCCGACATTGTAATAATCGGAAGTGGTTTGCTCTGATTATGGATGTACTAAAGAACAAGCTGGGGCTGCAAGGCGAAGAAGTGCTGGAAGTGGTCAATTTCAAATGTGACCCAATTCTGATTGGCACACTGCGAGAGGAACCTGGCTTCTTCCCGGCGTATCATATGAGCAAGGATAGTTGGATCACCGTTGCACTGGACGGCAGCGTATCAGATGACAAAACCAAAATGTTGCTTGATACGAGTTATGAAGCAACGGCATCCAAAACACATAAAAAATGCTGACAATTCAAGCTTGTAGGGCTAAATTATAGAAAATTAAACGAAAAATTTATTATTGAATTCGTTTTAACTGTTGGCATTTTTTGGTATTTTCAGAAGGGAAAGCAAACATGGAGAATGAATTAATTTTGTTTGAAACTGCCGATAAAGAAATAAAGTTAACTGTGCCTATAAAAAATAATACTGTATGGCTTAATAGAAAACAGTTAGCCGAATTGTTTGGAAGAGATGTAAAGACAATTGGGAAACATATTAATAATGCATTAAAAGAAGAGTTGGATAATTCAGTTGTCGCAAATTTTGCGACAACTGCTTCAGATGGAAAAGTGTATCAAGTTGAACATTATAATTTAGATATGATTATTTCTATAGGCTATAGAGTGAAATCTAATCGAGGAGTAGAATTTAGAAAATGGGCTAATAGTGTTCTAAAACAGTATATCATACAGGGGTATGCAATCAATGAAAAAAGATTAGAAGCTTTACAACAAACAATAAATATCCAAACAAAAATGCTTGCATGTACTTTGGAAGTAGATGAAGCAGAGGTGTTGAAAGCTGTTAGCTTATATACAAATGCTTTGATGCTGTTAGATCAGTATGATCATCAATCACTTAAAAAGCCTACTGGAAGCAAGGCTATCTATAGAATTACATATGAAGATTGCCGAAATATGGTGAATGCAATGGAAGATTCATTTCACTCGGATGTCTTTGGGATTGAGAAAGAAAAGGGAAAAGTTGAAGGTATTCTTGCAGCAGTTTATCAAAATGTTTTTGGAGGAGATGTTTATCCTTCCTTAGAAGAGAAAGCAGCCAATCTTTTGTATTTTATGATAAAAGATCATCCTTATGCTGATGGATGCAAGAGAATTGCTGCATCGTTATTTTTGGAATTTTTGGCTCGAAATAATATACTTTACAAAGCTGATCAAAAAAGGGTAAGTGATGGTGCATTAGTAGCAATAACATTAATGATTGCAGAGTCAGATCCAAAGGAGAAAGATATTATGGTTAATTTGGTGATGAATTTGTTAATAATGTAAATTTGATTTCGAATCGGAATTGACCGAACTCTTTGAGTGAGGGTACTTCTTGTCCGAAGGGCAAGAAGGTGGAGTTGAAAAAGATTATAACAATCGGAATTTACAGGAGAATATGAAGATCATTTGGATAGATGGTACTTTTGGAATTGGAAAGTCTGCTGTTGCTGCTGCGATTGTTGAGGAAATACCACAGGCACATCTGCTCGAATTCGATGCATTGCAAGAAAAATATAAGCCAACTTCAGTTTCTGATTATTTTGGGAAAAGATATCCAGAAGCTAAAAAATATTTGGTTGATGCTCTCGTCGATGAAATAACAGAAATAATACAAGAAGGAAGTTGCGACTGTTTAGTTATTCCAGTTGCATTGATTAATGATTATTGCAATCAGAAACTTATAGATGGCTTCGCCAATATTAGAGTCACCATTTTATATTAACGGCCAAGAAAGAAATCTACATCAACGTAAATAACCAAGAAAATCGAGACATCGATTTGGCAGTAACTCTATAATGCCAGAGGCAACACAGTATTTAAGTAATCACTATTATGATGCAAGCAGAATAGATACGTCTAACATGAGCATTGATAGTGTTGCAAAGAAATAATTAAAGCATAATTCTAGTACTTCAAGTGTTTTGAGGGATGACAAGCGGATCAGTATGATATTAATGAAAATGCGTATATGGTTGATTGGTGTGTGCGGTAATATACTATATTCAGAAAAACTATTCAGGAGGGTGTTAGTGCTTGAGAAACATGTGATTAGGGCAATGAAATGGTTGATCGTGGATTTCTATGGAGCCAGTGTCCTTCTGCCCACACAGGAGCTGGAAGATATTTGTATAGATAGCAAATTTAATCCCGGCACAGTTGAAGGTGTATTATTACCTGAAAGTGGTTACAGCAGTAGTGGAAGGAGATACAGAAGGGCTTCAAAGAGAGCCAGATGCGTTATGCAGGTCCGGATACTAAATGTGTATATCCGACAGAAACTGAGCTTGCTGAGTGGATAGAGCAGAGAGATACAGTGGATGGCAGAGCACTGAAAAAGGTAGTGCCGGATAAGAAAGAGCATCCGGTACGGATCAGTATCATTACTTTGATTCTTGCATATAGTACCTTCTTTACGGATTGTGGTATGGTATAAACCGTGATATGGGATATGAAGTGAGATATCGTTTCGCAGAAATATCGATTGCTGTTATTACAATCAGTCTGGCGATTCTTTTAATCTGGGGGAATCGTAAGCTTGTACAGACACAATTGCCAGGCATTATCCATACAGCCTGGTAAAACAGAGTGGCATTAATGATCATTTTGGAGCTGCTGCGATATTTTACACTTTTGATTATTGGAATGAGTGGTCTGAGTGTAGTGTTCGGAATGGATGGAAAAGAAACGGTGACTGGTCGTGACAGCAAATATACGTATATAACTGTGCAGGAAGATTATGGCGGCGAACGGAGATACAGAACCAATAATCCATTTGTTATGCAGAGTATGGATGGTCTGTGGTGGTCTTCGGATATAATGGATGCTGAAGAAGATAACGAAGAATCATCGGATGCGGATACAGAGGATTCCCCAGTGACAGAAGATACTCAGAACGGAGATGTGGTAGAAGATTATGAGACAGAAGGGCAGCATGATGGTCTGACAATTCAAAATGCAATGCTGGCAGTTTATAATTACCTTCAGGAGAATAATGCACTTCAAAATATGGCCTTCAGTTACACTGCGAATGCAAAAGGAGAAAAGTCTATGGTATTGTCAGTGAAACGCAGGAAACAAAAGATGGTAATACGGTAAATGTAAGATATTGTCTGTATGACAACGGGGCGAAGACGGATGCGGATGGTAATTCTTGCGAAGAACTGGTGTTAGAAAAAGTATATCCGGACGGCAATTACGAGACCGAATTGGTAGATTTTTATCTGGTAAATGCAGATACGATGCAGGTGACAGATGAACAGAAGAATACGTGGTAAAATAAATTCTGGGGAAGTAGGTGCATTATATGACAATGGGAGAAAGAATAAAACAACTGCGAAGTGCAAATGGGTTTACACAAGAAATGCTTGCAGAAAAAATGAATGTGTCCCGTTCGGCGATTGCAAAATGGGAAGCGGCAAACTAAAATTATTCGGATTGAAAAATCGGAATTTTTAGAACAAAATATTTTATAAGATTAATGAGATTTAAAAAAGGAGGATTGGACATGAAAATTTTGAAAAGTATTCTTAATTATATTCCATTAGCCACGTTTATCATATTTGTGGTTACTGATGGTATTTTTTCTCTAACATCAGCATTAATTTTTGTTATTTCAACGATTGGTCTATTAATTAATTGGAAAAGAAAAAAACAGAGATGAAGAATTGAGAAAATTTCAGTTTGTTGAATTAAAATCAAATAAAGTTCCAGTAATCATAGAGTGTATGGATTCAAATTCCATATGCTCTTTTTCTTTTTTAGGGTCTTGCCTTAACAACAATAAAAATATCTCCATCATTTCAAAAGAGAATGACGGAGATATTTCGCCCTGCTTATTCTTGTAGTAACCAATCGGCTATATTGTGAATTTCGATTCCTTCATAACTATATTGGGGATGTTTGGTTCTGGCAATAATAATTTTCGGATAAGCATCTCGAATCTGAAGGAGAGGAGAGCATTCTCTCTCAAATGTTTCCTGACCGGAAATGTTGTCGCTGACTTGAATATAAAACTTCTCGCTGCCTCTCGCTGAGCAACAAAGTCGATTTCCTTTTGATAGAGCTTGCCGACATAAACATCGTATCCACGGCGAAGAAGCTCGATGCAAACGATGTTTTCATATACTCTGCCATAATCCATATTTCTGCTTCCAAGTATTGCATATCGAATACCGCTGTCACACAAATAGAACTTTTCAGAGCTTTCAAGGTATTTCTTACCTCGGATGTCGTATCTCTTAATATCATAAAATACAAAAGCATTGCACAAATACTTAATGTACTTGCCAACGGTTACATGATTGGTTGGAGTCTCATTTGCTGTCAGTAGCTGACTGACCTTATTAGGAGAAGTCAGGTTGCTGATATTATCCATAAGGAACTCACTCAGACGTTGTAAAACCAAAGTGTCAGGGAGATTATATTTTTGTACCAAATCCCTTGTAACAATGGTTTTGTAGACTTCTTTTATATAGTTTGTTCTGTCTTTTTCGGTTCTATAAGCATAGGAACCTGCTAAACCGCCCTTGATAGCGTACTCATCAAAAAGCTTATCTTTGTCGCTAATATCATCATAATATTGGCAATATTCCTGGAAGCTGAAAGGAAACACATGAGATTCTATCGAGATATTTTGCTCTCGTGATTGTTTTCATATAGTCACCCACTTTCAAAAATTGAAGTTTTTTCATTTTTCGAAACTGCTTCGTTGTACTTAGTATACTTTCTGCTAATAGTATATGCAAGATGCTACTTTCAAAAACACAAATTTTTTTATTTTTTGAAAGTGAAAACTATGTAAACGCAAACCGATTCTTTACTTAATTTCAGGAAAAATGCAGAGCTTTTGAAGAAACATTTTATGAGAAAAAGAATCTGGATCCACAGATGCATGTACAGCAGGAAAATAATAATGCAACTGTTGCCGATGAAGTCGATCCGGAACTTCTGGCAAAGGTATTGGTTAATTCAGAGATGCGGGCATTGCTCAATTCACTGGCGAAGACGATGAAGTAATGAAAAATAGTGAAAAAATAGTGTAATTTTAGTGGAAAAACAATTCATAAAACGATATAATATATGGATGAAATGGAGGTGGATCATGTGATTAAGGTTACGCTAACAAATGAAATTTTAAAAAGAATATCGGAAATAGACGAAAAGCGTTTTTCTCTTAGTACGATAGAAATGCCACCTATTATAAAAAACAGACTTAGAAAAAACTCTAAGAAAAAAAGTTCCTATGCTTCTAACAAAATTGAAGGAAATCCATTAACTGAAAAACAGGCAAATGAGGCTATTGATAGTGATCCTCACAAACACTTTTTAAAGCCAGAACAGGAAGTTCGTAATTACTTTTTGGCTTTAAATTTTTTAGAAGAAAAACTGAAAAAGAAAGAAGCTTTTTCAAAAGAAATGATTTTAGAAGTGCAGGCAATGGTTGAAAAAGGTGCGTCAAAAGAAAAGATAGGCTTAAGAGGCCCTATGCCGCCTGGAATGTTATTTGCAGTATATGATTCCGAAACAGGTGCAGCGGAATATATTCCACCAGAGTATATTGATATTCCAGACTTGTTGGATGAACTTGTTGAATATGTAAATACTACAGATGATCATCCGCTGATTATTGCTGCTGTAGTTCATTATCAATTGGTTACCATTCATCCTTTTGAAGATGGAAATGGAAGAACCGCCAGATTAATGTCAGGCTATATTCTTGATTATTATGGATATGGTTTTAATGGAATAGGTTCTCTGGAAGAATATTTTGCCTATGATCCAGATGAATATTATGCATCACTGCAAATGGGGTTACCGGCGTTATATTATTCAGGAAGAGAAAATCCTCCTCATCCGGAAATTTGGATTAATTATTTTTTGCGGATGATGGAATTGTATTCTAAAAAGGTATATGAATTATCAAAAACATCCGAAAACGACGAGTTAGATGGAAGCCTATCTTATTTAAATGCAAAAGAAAAAGAATTCTTGGCATTTCTATTAAAAAAGCGGTTATATGAATTTACGCCAATTGAAGTAAGCAAAATGATCGGTGTAACAAACAAAACAGTCATTAATAGATGTGCAAAACTGGTAAATAATGGTTTATTGATTCCGATTATTGTCAAGACAAGAGTTCGTTCTTATCGGTTAAGTGATTTTTCAAAGACAAATGAGAAAAAGATTTTGAAAAAAATATCGTAATAAAATATAAAATTTACCAGTCAAAAACGCATGGACAAACCGTCTCGTATGCGTAATGTGTTGTGAACAAGAAAATATCTTGTACTTACGATAGGAAAGTTTAATTGAAATTTAGGAAATAAAAATCGAGATTTGATCTAAAGTTCTTTCGTATGGATCAGATTTGGTTTGCTGAAAAAAATGTAACTCTTATCACAACCGATCTAAAAGGGACTGATGTGGCAGATATCTATGCAGATTTTAAATTCTCAGAGGACGGAAAAGAAATCATTTCCTGTCCGGCAGGTCATAGACCCAAAAGCAATGTATATGACATCAATACACAAAAATGCAAAGCATCTTTCCCGATATTGGAAAGCTACGGATACGAAATGAATGCACCAAGAAGTGGAAGCAGTCATTACACTTTCAGAAAGCAAGGGTGTATGCCAATTACAATACCAAAGTATGAACCAATCAAGCCTGCAAATAAAAAGTCAAGGCTAAATTGAAGAACATTGAAAATTTTATACAGGTTGAAAATTAGGTATCAAAATAAGACCACCACACCAGTGCTGGCCTGAAAATATTAGTGGATAATTAAGATTCTGGAAGAGATGAAAGATATTCTTTCACTCGTCCGTAGTAGATTCTTAGAAACTTGTTGGCACCTGCAGTCATATAGACATAGTAAGGCTTGCCTTGAGCACGTTTCTTATCTAAGAACTGATAAACAGGATCATCTTGCGGATGCGTTTTAATCAGGACATCCATTACCTGAAATAAAGTCTTTCTAAGATCAGAGGAGCCTCGTTTGGAAGTTGGAACACTTTTTTGTTCATAACTTCCCGATTCATTAACACCGGGATCTACACCGGCAAATGCAGTAATAGCACTTTTGTGAGTGAACAGGAAACATCTCCGATCTCAGCTATCAACTGAGGACCAAGTGAAGTTCAACCCTTTCATAGCCATAACGACAGGATATTCCAGGAGTTTGGATGCAGTTTCGTTCATAAGTGTGCGTAGTGATTCAATGGTTGTAGAAGCACTGTTAAGCTGATCTACATGGCAATAATAAACTTTGTAATGGCATCCTTTGAAGTACAGGAACAAGTTCCTTTGCTTTTCCATAGATTTCCTCAGCTTTGGATTGGCTGAAGTTGTACTTCTTACGTTTGCACCAGTTTTGATAATGGTCGATAAAGGAATTCAGGGACATTTTACGGACACAGTCTACATGCCAGTATGTAGATGCAAAATCAACCCATTTCTGGCTGCCGTCACTGCATGCAGGACTGTCAAAGTAAGTATGACACCAGGATAGGTTTGGTCAAGGATGCCGATAAGATTATTTTTCATAGCCGTCTTGTGTTTTATGTAAAAGCCGAACCGTCGGTTCATGGTTTTGATCTGATTGCGTAATTCATCCATAACATTATACTGTTTAAGATTTTGCCATTTGTCAAAGGTATATCGGGCAATCTTAACAGCATCTGCTTTATCAGATTTCACTTTACGAAGAGAATCATTATCAAAGTCTTTGATAAGTTTTGGGTTAATGGCACTGACGAAAAGATTTGCCTCTGAAGCTGATGGCGAGGGACTTCATAATAACGCCCTGTGCTCCATCACGATTCGGGACTCACCTTCAATTGAGTTCTACAAGTGAATTGATACCACTGGCTGTGTGTTTGATTTCGAAGGTGCGGAAACAATTTCACCGAAAGGTCGCATGATAGCAACCATACTCTTACCTTTGAAACATCATACCCTACTGCGTTCATAAATTTCATCCTCCTAAAGATTATTGCAATGGATGAAGTACCAGTTTTACTCATTGCCTATTCAATCTACTGTGGTGTGACGCGAATGCACCTATGGCGATTCAACCTGCATAAAACGAACGCTGCGAATGAGGAGCTGGTTATCAGTCTCTTAATTACGGACGCGAGAGTCAAAGAAATATTCGATTACCGATATGCTATACAGCAAACAACAAGATGGATAATTCCTTACTGGCTGTAAAGGGATATTATCTATAATATTGTAGTAGAAAGTATATGTAGAAATGGTAAGGCAGATTGTAGAAAGTGAGGCGAAGAATGATGAAGACGCTGAATGATTATATGGCTATGTCCTTATCGCATGGAAATTGTGGAAGACAAAGATGAAGGCGGATTTGTAGTTTCTTATCCAGGTTTGCCTGGTTGCATTACTTGTGGTGAAACAGTGGAGAGTGCAGTAGCAAATGCACTGGATGCAAAAAAAAACATGGCTTGAAGCAGCATTAGAAGAAGGGGTAGAAATTCATGAACCAGACAGTTTGGAGGACTATTCTGGACAGTTTAAATTGAGAATTCCGAGAAGCCTGCACAGATCACTGGCAGAACATTCTCAGAGAGAAGGAATCAGCATGAACCAGTATTGTGTGTACCTTCTTTCCAGAAATGATGCAGTGTTCTCAAAATAAATGATGAAAATTATTCTTCGTTGGTTACACATTACATTCATGATTTTATGGAGAAATGACTTATGTTGATGCCTGGTATTTTTGGAGAAAAGAACTGGAAATCGATCTGTCGGGATTCAAGAAAGAGGAAGTTAGGGCAGAGCTGAAAGATGGTTATCTGACAGTCAGTGCAGTCAAAGACCTGGATGAGGATGAAAAGGATAAAGAGACCGGTAAGTACATCCGCCGTGAACGTTATCATCAATACTGGCATTTTATACTGAAATACTAACCGTTTGGCTAGTTCTATATAAAAATCATGTATGCTATAATAAAGTCAGAGAATGCAGATTTTACGATAAGCTGGCAAAGGGGCGAAAAAGTATGAAAAAACGAATGTTGAAGATAATGAGTATGGGAGTTACGGCGTGTCTGTTGCTTGGAACAACACCGACACCGATGTTGACAAAGGCAGCAGTAACCGAAACAGCAAACCATATAGCAAATAAAAGCAAAGAATCGGAAAAGACAGAGACAAAGAAGAGCAAAGAATCTGAAGCGGTAAATACAGAGAAAACTAAAGAAACAGAAATACCGGGAGCAAAAGAGATCCGAAACAGTGAAAATCAGAAAAGTAAAGGGAGACGGAAATAAAGAAAGCAAAAGAATCTGAGACAACAGAGACGAAGAAAAATAAGGAATCCGAGACAACAGAAACAAAACAGACGAAAGAAACTGCAGCAGCAGAGACAGGAAAAATTAAAGAACCTGAAACAGCAAATACAGACAAAAACAAAGCATCCGAAACTTCAGGCACACAGAAAAATAAGGAATCTGAAATTTCAGAAACGAAGAAAGAAACAGTAAGCAAAGGAACTGAAACACAAAAAGTAACAGAAGTACAAAAAGAAACTAAAATACAAAAAGAAACAGAAACACAGAAGAAAAACGAAGCAGCAAAGCAGAAAGCGAAAAACAAGGCAGCAGCTTCTGCAAATAAGAAACAGGGTATTGCACTGCAAAATGCGGCGGAGATAAGCGTTACGACGCAAAATGAGCTGAGGGCAGCTCTGAAAAATGATGCAGTTCAGACAATCAACATTGAAGGAAGTTTTACTTATACATATGAAGTGGAAACAGATAAGAAGATTGTCATTAAGAATGGGGCTGTTTTCAAATGGAGTGCTTATCAGGATACGTTCCGTATAACGGACATGCTGATTGAGAACGGAGCGGTTTTCCAGATCAGCCCATTTGATTTTATGTCAAAAGCGGTGGTAGCCGGTACGATCACCAATCAGGGTGACATTCAGGTAACGTCTGCAAGGGGCGAATGTTTCTTTACAGCATCGGTAAAAGGAAGCGGAACGTTTTCTCAGACAACAGAACAAACTTATATCAGCTATGGAGCCGTACAGGATGCTATGATTACCGGCACAGGCTATCGGATCAATCTTCTGAAGGATTTGTCTGTAACACCGACAGTCAGTCTGCCGGATTCTATGCAGACAGGAGATACGATCACACCGATTTTCACCAATATCATAGATGGCGTAGACCTTTCCAAAGCATTTACTTATAAATGGAACAATGGAAGTTATGATATTTATAATGGTGCGTCCAGTCCGATGCTGACGAAATCCGGAACATTGAAACTGACGGTGTCCCCGAAAAAACCATATATTATGCGGACCAGTACCAACAGTTATCCGGGCAGTTTGGATGCTAGGGGAACTGTTCAGAAAAAGCAGTATGATGTCATTTATGTAGATCCTGCAAATGGAAATAACAACAATCTGGGTGATACAAAAGAAACTTCCATGAAAACCATAACCGGTGCAATGAACAATCTCACAGAAAACGGAACGATCGTACTGCTCGGTGATTACAGCAGTTATACGGTGATCGATAAAAATGTGACGATAAAAAGTGAGGATGCTAAACAGTATTCGTTTGCACCGACATTGGCTCTGAATGCCGATAATCTTCGTGTGACACTGGATTCCGTGAATCTTTCAAATCTGACGGCAACGGGATACGGGACAAACGAAACACTGACCATAAAAAACAGCAGCGGAAGTATTCAGTCTACCGATCAGAATATTGCGAATGTTCAGGTGGAAGATTCCAACTTAAGCGGGAGACTGACAGCATCACAGAATCTGGAATTTAAAAATGTTACATTTTCTGGCAAATTTCAGACAGAAAAATTCATTGCTGACGGTAAAAATATCCTGATTCCGGAGAAAAACAGGATCAGCCGCATTGATGGAACAGCGACAATCACCAATCCGATCACGATACAGACCGAGCCGGTAAAAGGAAAGAAAGTACTGGAAATCAGCGAGAATAATAAAGATACGATTCTGTCAAAACTTAAACTGGCAGACACTCAGAATGATAAGTTCCAGATGAAAGTTTCAAAACAGTACAATGGCACATATATTACCATTACGCAGCGTGTGACATCCGGCGGAAAACTGCTGATTGCCAATGAGCCGTTTATCGGTGAGGCAGTAGAAGATTCTTATGCAACAATGCGAAATGAGGACTGTTCTGTAAAAACAGCAGTATGGAGCGGATACAGTCATGCGGCAGGATCAAAATGGGCAGCCGGTGATGTACCGGAACTGACGATCACGTTGAAGGTCTGGAGCAGCGACGGAACGGGCGTCGAGAGCAAACATTTTGATGAGACTTTCCGTGCACAGGATATCAAAGTGTATTCCTGGAAAGATCTGGACACCTATCCGGACACGGATTCGGATACAAACCTGAATAAGGATGCAGAGATTTTGGTAAAAGACGGACAGGGACTCAGTGCAGACGGTGAAACCTTTACGTTTACATTGCGTTATCCGGCCGTAGAGCGTATGGAACAGACGATCACGACAGACTGCAGTGCACGTAGTGCGTATTGCACAGAGAAGCTTGCTGCACGCCCGGTGCAGGCACAGGGTACGGTTTCCTATGAAAGCAGTGATCCGGATATTGCATCCGTAGATGCTGCAACGGGAGAAATTACCGCAAAGAAGCCTGGAAAGGTCAAAATCCTCATCCATGCCGCACAGACAGATCTTTATAAGGTCGCAAGTGCAGAATATGAGTTAACGGTGGACCATGCTGCGGTGACTGCACCGACTGCCATAACTGGTTTGAAATATAACGGAAAAGCACAGAAACTGGCAGCACCAGGAGAAACTCTGGAAGGCAAGATCATGTACAAGGTAAATGACGGTGAATGGAAAGAGGAAGTGCCGATTGCCGTCAATGCCGGAACATATACAGTATATTATAAAGCGGTAAGAGGAGAAGGACACGGAGAGACAGAAGAACAACATTTTGATGTAAATGTTTCTCAGAAAGAAATCGGAATAGAATGGACGAATACCGAAGTTATTTATGATGGAACGGAAAAATTACCGACAGCAGCCGCAAAAGGTCTGGCAGAAGGTGATACCTGTAATATTACAGTAACCGGAGGACAGACGGAGGCAGGCACTTATACAGCCCAGGCAGCTGCGATTGATAATGCAAATTATAAGCTTCCGGCAGAGACAACCGTTACTTTTGTCATTCGGAAAGCAGATTTTGAACTGACTGGCATGCCGCAGGCAAAAACAGATCTGGTGTATGACGGAAAAGAACAGGAACTGATCACGGCCGGTTCTGCAAAGAGTGGCACTTTGCTCTACAAACTGGGCGATGGCGAGTGGACAGAAAAAATCCCGTCCGCAGTACATGCAGGAACCTATGATGTATCTTATAAAATCGCAGGTGACAGCAATCATAATGATCTGATCGGTTTGGAAGTTCTGCATATCAAGATTGCGGCAAAATCAATCGCAGATGCAGATGTAAAACTGGCAGATGCATTGAAATATACCGGACAGCAGCAGAAACAGGAAATCTCAAAAGTGACGGCAGGAAATCTGGAAGTTCCAAAGGATGATTATGAAGTGAGCGGAAATCAGGCAGCAGAAGCCGGTGTCTATACGATGACGATCACAGCAAAAGAAGGAACAAATTTCACCGGAAGCAGAGAATGGACTTATGTAGTTGCACCGGTGAAAATGAGCCAGATCACAAAAGATAAAGACGGTAAAGTACAGATAGGGCATGGTACTTTTTCTGTGAAGATTGAACAGGACAAGGACACAGCACAAGCAGCACTTGTAACAAGCGAGGCAGAATTCATTGAGAAACTGGTGGATGCCGGTGATATTACAGCAGATGAGCTGACACGGACAGCAAACGGGGCATCGATGGAACTGCTGCTTCACATTCAGAATGAATCTTCGCTTGGTGAAGAATCCAGAACGCAGATACAGAAAAAAGCAGCAGAAAAAGGTTATACACCGGGAACCTGCTTTAAACTCAGTCTGAAAAAGTATATGACCGAAAACGGTACGACAGATCAGGGAACTGTGATTTCGCAGAACGGTAAAATAAAGCTTATCCTACAGATTCCGGAAAGTCTTCAGAATCAGAACAGTAAGAAAGACCGTACTTATTTTATTCTGTGCAGCAAGAATGGAAATGTGGAAGCATTAAACGGCACTTATGATGCAAAAGCAAAAACCATTACCTTTGAAGCAGAAGATTATGCCGATTATGCGTTGGTATATCAGGAGACAGATAAGCCTGATGATGGAGGCGGAAATGATCAGGAACCAGAAACGGACGATAACACAAAGAAAGATGATAATAAGCAGAACGGTAATAAAGACAATAACAAGAACAACAACAATAAAAACAATAACAAAAACAATAATAACAACAACCAGAACAATCCGCAAAATAACAATGGAAATGGCAGTCAGAAGTCAGGCATCACAACTACTGCTTCCGGAACTTCAGCGACAACTGCGGGCAGCACTGTAAAGGCCGCAAATACGGCGGACGGTGCGAATGTTTTCGGAAATATCCTGGCATTTCTCGGAGCATGGATGATTCTGCTTGGAGCCTGGATCAGAAGAAAAACAACAAAATAATCTCAGTGAAATTTAAAGGGAATCCCTGCCGCATGCAGGGCAATGGGATATACTTGCAAGGGTAAAATGTGTATAAAAAGGAGCCTGAAGCTATTTGCTTCAGGCTCCTTTTGAGCCAAAGTTTATGCGTTGCCGCTGACCGTTACATTTGCAACGCCTCCCCAGTCAGTTGATTTTTGAGGATCTTTTGTTTCACGGGAACAGGCATATACTTGAATTTATTAAGCATATATGATATATTGATTAAATCAACTGGATGTATATGTGAAGTAAAACGGATCAGATGAAAAAATCAAATGAAAGAAGGCTGCATATGGAAATGAAAGATGAATTTTTATTCAAAACACACATGCTCGATAAAAACGGAGAAAAGACCGGAGTAGATCAGATTGCGGATTATATGTTCCGGGCGGATATGATCTACAGAATGAAACTTGCATCGGACATGGGACTGCCGGTGCTTACCTTAATTGCACGGGAGCTGGAAGAGAAATTTGATGAAAATTCCAGTTTCCCGGTGACAGCAACGAAAAATGATCCAAATGCACTGTCTCGCCAGAATGTCGGAAGGATCGCCAAGTTTATCATGGATAAGCTGGGTTATGTCCCGGCGGCGGGGAGGAGCGTCAGACTTCCGGCGGTGTCAAAGTCGAGGTATTTTTCGACAAGTGCGGTATATGAGAAAAAGAAAAAAGGAAGTTATGATTTTAAAATAACAGATTTTGTGATACACTTGCAGAAAACAAAATAACAGAAAAACGCCTAGAAAACTCCCCCTTTTTTCGAAATGTTATTTATAAATTATAATAGAAGATGGAAAGAGAATAAAACATATTTTCTTTCAGATCGGTGGCTTTCTGATGACGCAGCTCCGGGAAGTCACTGAAAAGAATAACACGAACAGGGTAGAAACGGAAAGGTGGGAAGTCATATGTCAGAAAAGATTTTTAAGGTGTCAGGGGAAGAATTCCGGAAACAGTACAAGGAAGCTTATGAAAGCGGAAGAGCATCACTTGCAGATAAAATGCCGGCGGAGTTCTTTGCGAGAACTGCCATTTCAGATGAGGTGGCAGTACTGCTTTTTCGGTATATGAGCTTTCTGGATGAGGCAGACAAAACAACCTGTCGTTACTTGCAGGAAGTAAAAAAACTGATCGAAAACGGAAAGTTCCAGCATTTGAAAGAGTGTGAAGGATTGAATCCACAGGTAATTGACATGATCGATACATTGTATGAAAAACGTCTAAGAGAATGCTGTGATGAACTGCTTTGTATTGCAATGACGATGTACCGCATTTTAATATGCAGGAAAGACCATTGCAGAGGCCGGAATACAAAAAGACGTAACCGAAATGGCCTGGAGAGCAGTGAACAAAGCCAGAAAAGATAAGCTTATTGAGCTTGAAAGGAAAAAAAGCTTAAAAGAGAGTCCGGCAGACAATATTCCACTGGCAGTGAAAGTGAAAGAACATTTTGACAGCAGTGGTATGCGTGGTCAGGAAGAGGCTAAAAAGATCGTGGCAATGAGCGTGCATAAATTTGTTATTAGTGAAGGAAAGGATCGAAATCCGATCCTTCTGGAAGGACCTACCGGTTCCGGAAAGACCTTTATGTTTCAGCTGCTTGAGGAAATGCCGGAATTGAAAGATCTGTGCTTTTTTAATTATTGTGCCTCTGATATGACACCGAATGGCTTCAGCGGGGATGACATTTCCAATGTTTTCTCAAAATATGAAAGAATGGCAAGACAAAAGATGAAGAAAGGTGAGAATGGCTTACAGATGCCGCTGGGAATTATTTTTCTTGACGAAATGGATAAGATCATCGGTATGTCAAACACAGACAGTAATGGTGAAGACTGCAATGCCATTGTGACAGCTCAGCTGCTGACTGCGATTGCCGGAACCCAGAACTATGGAAGTGTCGATACCAGTAAAATCCTGTTCATCATGGCAGGTGCTTTTGAGGAGCTTGAAAACAGCAGAAAGAAAAAGCGGGAAGAACACGGTATTGGTTTTGCAGTAAATGCATCCGCAAAGGAGAAAGAGAACAGCATGACCGGATATGATCTTCGGGAAGAACTGGAAGAGATCGGTGTTTCAAAGCAGTTTCTCGGAAGGGTGCCTTACATTGTACATATGGACCGGCTGTCAAGAGCTCAGCTGCGTCAGATTCTGGTGGATAAGGAACATGGAGTATTTGGTAAGAAACAGAAGTGGTTCAAAAGGAACGGAAAAACGTTGACTTACGATGAGGATCTTGTGGAGGAGATTCTGGATCGTATGGAAGAACACGATATGGGAGCCAGAGGAGCGGCTGCAATGCTGGAGACATTGATCGAAACAGCAGAATACGATATGTTCGCAAACGGTTATAAGAATTTGCATCTGCACAAAGGAATGTTCTTCAGAGCGGAACCTGTTTTCGATGAACAGAAAGGTAAGAGTCGTGATAAATAGTATAAAGAAAATTTTTCTGATCATTAAATGGTTTTTTGTATGGGTTTACAGAAAAACAGAACAGTTCTGCAAAAGAGTATGGAGAAGACAGGATTTACTGTTATGCCTTGCAACTTTGACCATGATCGGTTATGCTACATTCTGGAGATATGACAATGAGATTTTTGATGGGAAAGAAGTCTGGTGGATGATATCCGTGATCGCCGGTCTGGTTGTGGCACTGATCATCGGGATCGTCGGTTACCGTATTTTTTTCAGATGTGCACCGCCGCTGTATCTTGTGTTTTCTGTGGTGCATCTTTTCCAGAGAAAACCGATGATCGAAAAAGAATTCGAGGCAACACTGAGAAATCTGTTTCTGAATGACCACAGGGCAGAAAGCACGGTTGAACTTGTACTGATGCTTCTGACAGCATTTGTGCTGGCGGCATTTGAAAGAAGAAACCGGGCACTGTTTCGAAAAGAAAGAGAACAGAAAGAGAGGGAAAAAAGTTTAACCGGAAGAAGAGCAAGAAGGATGAAGAAAAGAGTCCGACAAAGCCGGATGAAGGCTTTTGGGAAAGCATTTTCCGTGTATCATTACCGGGCTATGGATCCTGGTGATGATGTTCTCTTTATCTGTTTTCCGGATTTGTGGTAAGAGTTGTGTGTATAACAGTGGCTGTTTTACGTTGACTGTTTATACAGCTCCGCTGGTCCGAAAGTCCGGGCGGTGCTCTTTGCCACGGCAGGATTTGTGTGCAGCTTCCATCATGAACTGTCAATCCTGAAATACAACAAAGCGAACGGGAGCTATTTCCGAAGTGGATGGCGGAGCGTGGATCACTGCCGAATATCCTGATCTGGGAAAATTCGACTGATCGGATACTGTCTGGTTGTGGCAGCAGTCCTGAGTATTATCTGGTTTATCTGGAGAGCATGGAGATATGCAAATAAAAAAGGTAATGTCTGTGATGAAGTGATTTCCATTACCGCTTTTGTACATTTTGCTCTCGCAGGAACCTATTTTGTGGCAGAAATGGCATTTCCGGATGGAAATTATTTCTGGGGAAATAACCTTCCGTTTTTTACAGGAACTCTGGAAAATAATCTTTTGTATCTGGCAGAGCTGGGGATCGTGTATCGGATCCTGAGAAAAAGTATTGGAAAATAGCGGGCAGATGCCGGATGTCTGAAAAGGAGGCAGTGTATGAATCCAATTTGTTTGTCGATTAAGCAGGAAGAAACCGGAAAAAGAATCAAACAGCTGTTGCAGGATCACGGACACAAGGTAAAAGATATCCAGGGGGCGATGGGATTTGAAACGCCGCAGGCGGTATACAAATGGCTGTCAGGCAAGTCGCTTCCAAGCCTGGACAACTTCGTGATCCTGAGCAGATTGCTGAATACAAGCATTGAAGATATCCTCGTCATTGACGGGGATTCTTTTTTGTCTTTCTTGCTGCGTTTCGTTGAAAAAAATGGCTTTTTTGCTTTAAAGGGAGTATAATCGAAATGCATTAAATGATCTGGAAGCCGGCAAGGTGGATCTGCTGGGACCGCTCCTAAAGAATGAATATACAGAAGAGATTTATAATTTTCCGGAACAGGATTACGGCACGGTTTATACAACGCTCTCTGTGCACTGGAAACCGGAAATCTGCGTGAGGATAACGCTGCTTCTGTTGTGCCGCTGAAAGTAGGACTGTGGGAACAGGCAAAAACAAGAAATCAGGAAGTGATCTCAAATGTTTCTCTTGATCCGATTTCCAGAACCAGGATTATAGAGAGATTTGCACCAAGGCCGTATTATTTTGCATGTGAGGACGAGGATCTGCTGAAAGAAGTGGATGAGGCGATCAGCATCATCAAGCAGGTGCAGCCGAGCCTTCCGGATGTACTGTTTGATAAATATTTCCGCAATACAAGATATGTTTTCGCACCGACACAGCAGCAGAAAGACTATCTGAAATCGATGGATACGCTGGAAGTGCTGTGTGTGGAGCGAGATGCTCCTTATGTTTATCAGAAAGAGGGAAAACCGGCAGGAATGATGGTGGAAATCCTGAATAGTTTTGCAGAAGAGACCGGAGTTTCGATCAATTATACATTCTGCCAGAGCCGCGATGAGGCTGAACAGAAATTAAAAGAAGAATCTTATGACCTGATGATCGGTCTTTCTTTTGATTCAGAATACTGTGCACGTCTTGGATTTGTGCGAAGCAAGTCTATTATGGAGTCCAATCTGGCTTATCTGCATCGTTCGGAGAACAGCAGCCACAAAACGGTTGCGATTGAAAAAGGAATGGAAAGCCTGGTAGATACAACGGAATTTCAGGAAGTGATAAAATGTGATAATATCGTACAGTGCATGGAAGCGGTCACAAACGGAAGAGCAGATTATGCAGTCGGAGACCGTTCAGCCCTGGAATATTATATGTATGATACTTACAGCACACTGGTTACCGGCCTGATCTCGGGAAGTGCACAGAATATCTGTATTGCGATCGCAAGAGAAAGCAATCTGCAGTTTATAAGGCTTGTGAATGACTATATTTACAGCCTGTCGGATCTGCAGAAAACAACATTTCTGGAAGAAGGAAATATGCACTTGTATAAAACATCGCTGCGAGGCTATGTACGGATGCATCCGATCCAGACGATGCTGCTGTTTTCCGGACTGACTGCATTTATTGTGGTTGCATGTTCCATGATGTTTCACGCGAAACGAATGCATAAAAAGAATATGGAACTGGAAATGGCGAATCAGGCGAAAAGCGAATTTCTGACCAGAATGTCCCACGATATCCGCACGCCGATGAATGGTATCATCGGTATGCTGGATATTTCGGATAAATGTCTGGACAATCCGGAGGCGGTAAGAAAATATCATAAAAAGATCCGCGTGGCGTCGGAGTATCTGCTGTCGCTGATCAATGATGTTCTGGATATGAGCAAACTGGATTCGGGGGAAATGTATTTTGCGGAAGAATCCGTGTATCTGCGGGAAATGCTGGAAAACTGTAGGGATATCATGGAGACAAGAGCGGCAGAACATGGGATCGAACTGGAAACGCCGGGGCTTGAAAACTTTAACCCGCCGAGGGTTCTGACAAGTGAACTGCATATCCGCCAGATCGCCATGAATATCATCAGCAATGCGATCAAATACAATAAGCCAAACGGAAAGATCATAGCAACGGCGGAAGTCGTAAATCAGACAGAAGATTACGTTACCTGCAGATTTATGGTAAAAGATACCGGAATCGGCATGAGTGATGATTTTCAGAAAAATATGTTTGATCCATTCTCGCAGGAATACGGAAAAGACCGCAGTGAGTTTAGGGGAACCGAACTTGAACTTTCTATCGTGAAGCGGATCGTAGATCAGATGGGCGGCGAAATCCGGGTCGAGAGCAAAAAAGGAGTCGGAACTACCTTTACCTGGACGTTGACATTTAAAACAGATAAAGAATACCGGGAAGAAAAAGTGGCGGCAAACCAGCAGGACTTCAGTCTGGCTGGGAAAAAGATCCTGGCAGCAGAAGATAATACCTTAAATGCAGAAATTCTGATATTCCTGCTGGATGATATGGGAGCGGACACGGTGCTTGTGGAAAACGGAAAACAGGTTGTAGAGGCATTTAAAGAATCCGACTGGGATGAATATGACTGCATTCTTATGGACGTTATGATGCCGATCATGGACGGTTACACGGCAACTCGCAGAATCCGCGGTCTGTCAAGGCCGGATGCACAGAGCATACCGATCATCGCCCTGACAGCAAATGCATTTGCAGAAGACAGAAAGAAAGCAATGGAAGCCGGTATGAATGACCACGTCGCAAAACCGGTCGATATGAAGGTACTGACAGCAGTGCTGCAAAAGTATCTGGAGAAATAAAAACAATATCATAGAAGAGAGAGCAAAAGAACATGAAAATGCATCTCTGTACAGAGACAAGCTGGAGAAATAAAAAAGCAATATAGAAACAGAAAGGGCATAATATCTGAGATATGGGACATTTTTATTTTGTACGACATGGACAGACCATCTGGAATGTGGAAAATAAAATCTGCGGTGCGACCGACATTGCACTGACAGAATTCGGACATCAGCAGGCGATCGAAACCGGAAGAAAGATTCTGGCAGAAGGCATTAAGGCAGATGAGATTTTATATTCTCCGCTGATCAGAGCGGCGGATACTGCCAGACATATTTCGGAGATCACCGGAATACTGGCAAGAGTCGAGCCGCGTCTGACAGAACAGCGTTTTGGAAAGTGGGAAGCTACCGCAAGAAACGGCGAAGCATTTAAGAAAGCAAAAGAATGTTTCGCGTGCAGCCACGAAGGAGGAGAATCTACTCTGCATCTGGCACAGCGGATCTATAATCTGCTGGATGAGATCAAACAGGAATCGGACGAAAAAACCTATATTCTTGTGGCACACAATGGAATTGCGAGAGTGGTGCAGTCCTATTTCTACGATATGACAAACGAAGAATACGCTGCTTTCGGAGTGAAAAACTGTGCGGTAGTACGGTATGATTTTTAAAATAGTTTTGGAAAAGCTCTGCAAAAAGCAAACGTGGGAGTTCAGGAATCGGTTATGAGAGATATAGTGTATGCAGGTGTTGTGGGGTGTGTTATGGATGGAAATATTGCATAAATATACAGCAAAATTGAGTTGGAGGGGAAAGGGACATGAAGAAATATCAGTTTTACGGCTGGGAACAGGCAGATGTTCCGGCAACTTCAAAAACATATGAAAAAATAAAAAATCCAAAAGAATTATATGATATATTATCAGAAATTTGGTGTGCGGATACCTGTGCACCGAGAATGAGGGAAAGATGGAGCAAAGAGAATCAAACATTAGGACAATGTTCTATTACGGCATTTCTGGCACAGGATATCTTTGGCGGAAAAGTGTATGGGATTCTCAGACCGGGCGGAAATTATCATTGTTATAATGTGGTGGGGGATTGTTGCTTTGATCTGACAAGCGAACAGTTTGGCGATGAAATTCTTGATTACAGAGAGAATCCGGAGCAGTTCCGCGAGGTACATTTCCAGAAAGAAGAGAAAAGGCAGAGATACGAGTATCTGAAAAAAGAACTGGAAACATATCTCGGCAGGGCATCGGAGCAGACGAAACAGCTTTACAAAGTATTATTAAGCAAAGGTTACCCCAAAGAACTTTGTGCGGAGATAGCCTACAAAAATATGAACACAGACTATACGGCGACCAGGATGTTAGGTTATCTGTACCGCGTGACAAATCCAAGGATTGAAGATTTAGTAGATGAAATGCTGGCAATTCTGAGTGACAGGGAAGCAATCATACAAAAGAAGGAACTGGAGCACGCACAGGCAGTGATCAATGATATGTATAAAAATGGACTGTAAAAACATGGTTCACGTGAAAAAATCCGGTTGAGAAAAGAGTTTAACGAAAGAACTTAGCCGGATTTTTTTGTATATAACAGTAAAAGAATATTATAAGCGGTTATTACGAAAAAGGATGGATAAAAAATGGTCAGAACAATCGTAAAAGATATTTTCTTTCTGGGACAGAAATCCGAGCCGGCAACAAAGTCGGATATTTCTGTAGGGAAAGATCTTCAGGATACACTGGAAGTCAACCGTGCCGGCTGCGTGGGAATGGCAGCAAATATGATCGGAATCAAAAAGAGAGTGATCATTGTAAATATAGGGCTGGTTGATGTTGTGATGTTTAATCCGGTAATGCTGCGAAAAGATACTCCATATGAAACAGAAGAAGGATGTCTTTCGCTTACAGGTGTGAGAAAAACAACACGATACGAAAACATAGAAGTAGAGTACTATGATATGGACTGGAAAAAGCAGAAGATGAAACTCAGCGGATGGCCGGCACAGATCTGTCAGCATGAGATGGATCATCTCGAAGGGATTTTGATTTAAAAAATTGCGGCGGAGGTTTTCTTAATGTGTAAATGAACGAATTCCCGAAGGGCACGTAAAAGTGCCTTCTTGGGAATCATTGTTCATGGCATACTTCAAAACCCTGGCTTGCCGGGGATTGCTGAAGCGGAAAGCTCTTTCTTGCCGAGGTATAAAAGCTGAGATGAAAGGGACAGAAGCACAGTGATGGAAATTTATCTTAGTCGAAGAAGACTCCCACTTCTATAAAGTGGCGAGCAACAAATTTGTCTTAGTGAGAGTTCAATCTCCGACTAAGATAAACGCTCCGCGAGGGCACACATTGTCCAGTGGACAATGGTTTTGTGCCGACCGGAACGAAGTGTAGAATGCACAGCGATTCTGTTAGGTAAATGTCAGCAAAGCTGACCAGCTGACCAGAATCGCGTGCCAAGTCTCACGTGCGTTCGACTTGAATATCGTCACTGTGCTTTTTATATATTTAGTTTCACGTGAAACATAGCGATGTGAAACGCAAAATGTGGTTGTTTTATAGAAAAGAGAAGACAAAGAGAAAACAACTGTACTTTTTATTGGACATGTTGTACTGTATAATGAAGTATAGAAGACGTGGAAAGGAAGGTATGGGGAATGGAGAATGAGAAAAAAATCAAAAAAGTCTATTTTACGTTGACGGGTACGAAGTATCATTATGGAATGGATTTTCTGGAAAAGGGTATGAAATTATATCTGGAAAAGGAACCGGATAATAAATATGATAAAGAAGCAATTATGGTAAAAAAAGAAGGACTTGGATTGATTGGTTATGTGGCAAACAGTACATATACAGTAATCGGAGAAAGTATGAGTGCAGGTCGTTTATATGATAAGATTGGAAAAAAGAAAGCAACAGCGAAAGTTGTTATGCTGACAAATGCAGGTGTTATCTGCAAAATCTGTAAAAAAAGTCTGCTGGAGTATCAGCAGCAAAATAAAGAAATCGAGAAAAGCGAAGAGCCGGTTAAACAGAATTAAAAGAGTTTCACAACGTTTTCACTCTATATGTTATACTGATTTCAACAATGAAAAGGGAGAAAGGTATATGCCTAAAGGTACAAATCAAAAGTTTAAATTGTACAGACTTGCACAGATTATGCAGGAGAATACAGATGACAGCCATTATATGACAATGCCGGAAATTATGGTTGAGCTGAAAAAATATGGAATAACAGCAGAAAGAAAAAGTATTTACAGTGATCTGAAAGATCTGGAACAGATGGGCATAGAAGTTCAGGGGGAAAAGACAGGAAAATATTATCAGTACCATGTTGTAAATCGCCCTTTTGAACTTGCAGAACTGAAACTTCTGGTAGATGCAATTCAGTCATCGAAATTTATTACAGAGAGAAAAAGCAATGCACTGATTAAGAAAATAGAGAAAATGGTCAGCAAATATGAGGCAATGACACTGCAAAGACAGGTTTATGTTTCCGGGAGAATTAAAACGATGAATGAAAGTATCTACTATACGGTAGATGCTATTCACAATGCAATATCTGAAAATCGAAAAATTAAGTTTCAATATTTTCAATGGACGGAAAAGAAAGAAATGAAATTGCGACATGGCGGAAAGTATTATCATATCAGTCCGTGGGGGCTTTCGTGGGAAGGACAAAACTATTATCTCGTAGGTTATGATTCTGAAGCAGAAAAAATAAAGCATTATCGGGTGGATAAGATGCTACATATCCAGGTGTCAGAAGAAAAGAGGGAAGGTGAACAGCATTTTCAGCAGCTTGACATGGCTGATTATGCAAAAAAAAGAGTTTTGGAATGTATGGGGGAAAAGAACAGCTAGTAAAATTAAAAATTAGAGATACGTTGGTGGGAGTGATGATTGATCGTTTTGGAAAAGATGTGATGATTATTCCTGAGGATAAAGGTCATTTTATCGTTCCGGTCTGCGTATATGTCAGCAGACAGTTTTTAGGCTGGGTGTTTTCTCTCGGGGACAGCATAGAAATTCTTTCGCCGCCACAAGTGGTTGAGCAGATGAAAGAGGAGAGTGAAAGGTTGTTTCGACAATACCATTAGAAATACAGAAAGAGCGGCTGAATCATGTAAAATCATGATAGCAAAAGATAAAAAGCAAAAAACTATTTCGATGGAGGGCATTCATATGAACTATGTAGTGATTGATCTGGAAATGTGCAAAGTACCAAAAATGTATCGAAACAAAATGTATAAATATGCAACAGAGATCATTGAAATTGGGACAGTTTTATTGAATGAAGATTTCAGGCAGATTGCGACATTAAGACAGTATGTGCATCCGGAATATGGAGTATTGGATCACTATATCAGCAATTTGACAGGTATTCAGAATGTTCAGATAAAAAATGCACCATTACTTGAGGAAGCCCTGAAACATCTGACGAATTGGCTTGGAGACAGGGAGTATAAAGTTTTTGCGTGGAGTGAGTGTGACTTTGCTCAACTGAGAAGGGAAATAAAAAGTAAACAGATAGAAGATGAGCAAATCCAAAATTTCATGCAGCCAAAGCGTTGGATTGATTATCAGGATGCATTTGTAAAACGAAGCGGATTTTCCAGGGCAATCTCTTTAAGTGAAGCTCTGATGCTTTGCGATATGCAGCCTTGCGGCAGGTTACACGATGGTTTGGATGATGCAATCAATACCGCAAAATTAATTGAGATGCTGGAATCTGATCCAGATTACCAGATTCGTAACTACGAGAAAGAACTTGCAATTTCAGCGGAGCCACTGCAGTTTTGCATGGGAGATTTGTTTGCGGGGTTAAGCTTGAGTGCATAGTATGCCAGGTCGCATATGAATTCGACTTGAATTGATAAAAATGCCAGAATAATCATTTTCAAATTATTCTGGCATTTTTATCCTTTGGAATTCTTTCGGATATTTTGTGTGAGATTGAAAGCGGTATTCCCGTGTAGGTGGTTTCACGTGAAACATTAAAATATTTGATTTCTAAAGTACTCTGTGTTTCACGTGAAACGAAAAAATTATTTTTCAAAGAAAAGTTTCATGTCATTTTCTACAGTATCTATTCCGGCGATTCCGAAGTTTTCCATAAGTACTTTTGCTACATTTGGACTGAGAAATGCAGGGAGTGTCGGTCCGAGGTGAATATTTTTCACTCCAAGATACAGGAGGGAGAGCAGTACAATAACTGCTTTCTGTTCGTACCATGCGATATTGTAGATGATTGGCAGTTCATTGATATCGTCAAGCCCAAATACTTCTTTTAATTTCAATGCGATCACAGCCAGGGAGTAAGAATCATTGCACTGACCGGCATCTAAAACGCGAGGGATTCCGTTGATATCTCCAAGATTCAGTTTATTATATTTATATTTTGCACAGCCGGCAGTGAGGATGACAGTGTCTTTTGGAAGAGCTTTCGCAAAGTCGCTGTAATAGTTACGGCTCTTTGCACGTCCGTCGCAGCCTGCCATTACTACGAATTTTTTGATGGAACCGGATTTTACGGCAGCTACAATCTGATCAGCAAGAGCCAGTACCTGTGCATGTGCAAATCCGCCGATAATTTCCCCTTCTTCAATCTGAGCAGGTGGGGCACATTTTTTTGCGTGTTCGATGATCACAGTGAAATCTTTGTTCACAGCAGAAGCACTGCCGTTTTCTGCTGAAATATCTCCAATATGCTGACAGCCAGGATATCCGGCTGCACCGGTTGTGTATAAACGGTCTTTATAGCTGTCTTTTGGCGGAACGATACAGTTGGTTGTCATCAGGATCGGACCGTGGAAAGCTTCAAATTCATCTTTCTGTTTCCACCATGCATTCCCATAATTTCCCACAAAGTTTTGATATTTTTTAAAAGCCGGGTAGTAGTGTGCCGGAAGCATTTCGGAGTGTGTATAGACATCTACGCCAGTTCCCTGAGTCTGTTCCAGCAGCTCATTTCCAGGTCTTTCAAATCATGACCGGATACGAGAATGGCAGGGTTGTTTCTGACGCCGATATTGACTTTGGTAATTTCCGATTACCATAAGTTTCTGTGTTGGCTTTGTCGAGGAGGCCATGCCATCCACACCATATTTGCCGACTTCCAGAGCCAGGGCAACCAGTTCCTCTGCACCTAAAGAATCATCAAGCGTTGCAGCCAGAGCCTTCTGAAGAAAAGCATCCACGTTTTCATCATCGCAGAAGGGCATTGGCGTTTGGAGTAAGCAGATAATCCTTTTAATCCATAAGTAATCAACTCACGCAGGGAACGGATATCTTCGTCTTTTGTAGACAATACACCTACTTCTGCAGCTTTTTCTTCAAAACTGTCTTCAGTGCCATCCCAGAGGGCTGCGGATGGAAGAGAAGAAGATGCGGAGAGCTGTTTGATAAGATTTCTTTTCACTTCGAGCGAAGTGTGGATACGTGAAACAATCGCATCTTTATCAAAATTTGCATTTGTTATTGTGACAAAAAGATTTAAGGTGATCAGGTGATTGATGTCGGTACTGATCTCAACGTCTTCTGCCCGAAGCTGTGTGGTTACTGCGGACAGACCTTTTGTTACAAATACCAGAAGATCCTGCATGGCGGCCAGATCTGGTTTCTTTCCACAGACTCCGACTCTGGTACAGCCGGTGCATCCTGCGGTTTCCTGACACTGATAGCAAAACATAGTTTGATTCATAAATGAAATCCTCCTTTAAGATGACAGTGCAAACTGTCTTTTATTTATCTCAGTCGAGAAGACTCCCACTTCTGCAAGTGGTGAGTAATAAAGTCTTTCTCAGTGGGAGTACAATCTCCGACTGAGATATGCTCTGTACGGGCGATGCCTGCTTCGTATTCTTATTTCAATATCATTTGAAAAAAGTTATTCTCTTTTGTATAATGCTTGTATTGTGTTTGTCATGTGAGTAAAAGTATCTACTGAGGCAGGTCTTCCTGGTACTGCACGTGACGTTTGTAAATATAATGGAAAAATGAAAAGAAATCGGTTGTTTTAACAACGAAGGAGAAAAATATATGTTGAAAAAAATGGAAATAAAAGATTTTGACCAGGTGTATACCTTGATGGAAGAAAGTTTTCCGAAAGACGAATACAGAGATTATCAAAAACAGAAGGAACTGTTTCAAAATCCAGAGTATCAGATTTTGATAGAAAAAAATCCAGAGTTCCGGGAAATCAAAGCATTTTTTGCAGCATGGGAGTTTGAAACTTTTATTTACGTGGAACATTTCGCAGTCAATCCGGTATTGAGAAATGGAGGCGTAGGAAGCAGGATGCTAAAAGCATTGACAGAAGACGCAGAAAAAATGATCATTCTGGAAGTGGAACCTCCGACAGAAGAAATAGCAGTAAGGAGAGTTAGGTTTTACGAGAGAAATGGATTCTTCTTTAATGATTATCCATACATTCAGCCATCCATGGGTGAAGGGCGTAAAGAGACACCGCTTTTTCTGATGAGCACAGAGAGAAAAATTGACGAAGAAGAGTATAGAATGATTCGCAATACACTGTATACGAAAGTTTATGGAAAGAAAGACGTGCTGAAAAGAGAAAGATTTATTGATATGTGTTAGTTTCACGTGAAACATAATTTCGGATAAGCTAATTTGGACGGATACGCGTGAGATTTAGAACACGATTCGGGTCAGGTCAGCCAGCCGACTGAAACAAATGCTCCGCTGGTAACAAATTTGTGTCAGGGTGATGAAATGCAATCCCCTGTCTGATATAGATTTGACAGATTGTGGAAGTGCACAGAAGAAAAATAAAAAGAGCATATAAGCTAAAAAAGAAAATGCTTTGCTTATATGCTCTCTTTGTATATCGGATGTGAAATGACTTCTGCCTCTGCGATCAGTCAGAGGTATTCTTGGGTGTTAATGATCAGTGGTGACCACAGCCGTGATTTCCACAGGCGTGTCCTTCTTCGTGACTGTGGTGGCTACATGTAGCACCGGCAGAGGTCAGCTCGCCACGCAGGTAAGCTTCGACTGCTTTGTCCGTGTCTCCGGATGCACCGGAACATAAGGTGATGCCGGCATTTGCGAGAGCTACCTGAGCACCGCCGCCGATGCCTCCGCAGATCAGTACATCGATCTGGTTACCGGAAAGAAGTCCAGCAAGAGCACCGTGTCCAATACCATTTGAGCCCATTACCTGGCTGTTTACGATTTTATTGTTTTCCACTTCATAAATTTTAAAATTTTCTGTTCTTCCAAAATGCTGGAATACTTCTCCGTTTTCATATGTTACAGCAATTCTCATGACGTTTTCTCCCTTTTTCTGCATATAATTTACTGGCTGCGTGGATTTACAGCAGTTTTCACAGCATGGACTTCCATCACATAAAATGTAATTTCCACCCTCAATGCGGATGGATTTTCCAAGGACAATGCTTTCGGCAATTTTTTTTCGTGCGGAATTATAAATCAACTGTGCAGTTGTACGTGCAACACACATCTTTTTTGCACATTCTTCCTGGCTTAGACCTTCCATATCAATTTGCCGTATGGCTTCGTATTCGTCTACTGTCAGTGTAGTTACATCGTCCAGTCCGTTTTCAGACTGAAAAATCACATAATCAGGTTCTCTGCAAATCCTTCTTTTTCTACATTTTGGCATAAGTTTTTCTCCTTTTATTGGCATATGCCAATAAAAATAATAGCATAGGTAAATTAAAAAGTAAAGAGGACATTTGAAATCAGAGGTCAGGCATTCAAAGAATCGAACATTTCTGACCTGAAACAGGGAATTTCGAATTACAGTTTTGGCTGGTATCGCATGCTGGATACGTTGTAAACGGTAACGAATGCCTGCGGATCTTCTTTTGTAATATAGTTCATAAGTTTCTGATATTCAGATTTGTCCACGATGGTAATGATCTCGTTTCTCTTTTGCATGTTGTAAGCTCCGATGGATTCATAAATGGTAGCTCCGCTGTGCAGATCGTGAATGATAAAATTACGAAGTTTTTCTTCTTTTTTTGTAATAATGCAGACACGACGCTTGATGTTATGGTCGAAAATAAAGTGGTCAAGAACCATACCGTTGAAATAAGTTCCGAGGATACTGAGCACTACGGTCTTCTTATCGTAGACAAGTGCGGCAGAAAGTGCAACACACATTCCGGAAAGAGACATGGCTTTTCCTAAATCTATATGTGCATATTTATTCAATATTTTTGCAACAATATCCAATCCGCCGGAAGAAGCATTGCGGTTAAAAAGGATGCTTAATCCGACACTGACAACGAGAATATAGCAGAGCACATCCAGTTCCTGACTGTTTGTCATGGAGCCAAAATCTGGCAGGATCATTTCGAAGAGCCAGAGAAAGAATGGAAGCATAATGCTGGTATAAACAGTTTTAACGCCAAATTCCCTGCCACAGGTGAAAAAACCGATGATCAGGAGAGCAATGTTCAGGATCATGCTGATCGCAGACAGAGGGAGCGGAATAAAGTTTGTCAGTACAATACCAAGCCCGGAAATACTGCTGACGGAGGTATGGCTTGGAACAAGAAAAAAGTAAACTGCAGCGGCAATGATCGCAACAGCAACCGTCAGAATAAAGGTTTCTTTCAGGACGTTTAAATAGTTTGTTTTTGTTTTTATTTTTGTTTTCATTATTTGCCTCGTTTATCAATAAAATTTAGTATCCGCAACAAGAATGCCAGGGCATCCTCATATATTTAAATTAAAAAAGCAGATAAAACCCAATAGTTATTGCTGAAAATCATACAATTTCGATGGATTCAAGATCATTCGGAATGTAAAGATTGCCGGAAAAATAAGATTCTCCTTCGGCTGAATACAGTTCTTTACGGTTCTGGATGTTTTTGTCCTCTGTGTGATAGAGAACAAGGTTCGGAACATGAAGCTTCTGGGCAAGTTCACAGGCGTCTTTTGCGGTTGAATGGTGCTTCTCGTAAGGGTTGAAAAGGTCTCTTTCAGAGTAGAGGCAGAAAGCTTCGTGCAGGAGCCATTCGCAGCCTTCTGCGTAAGGCTTTTCACAGTCGTTATAAGGCTCATCGCCGCAATAGACGAGCTTTTTGCCACTGTTCAGTTCCATAGAAAAGCCAAATTGCTTTGCTTTGGTGGATCCGATATCGAAAAAGGTCACATTTCGGTCGTTGATAGTGCGAGTTTCAGCGTCGGAAACACAGATCAGATGTAGCCTGTCACCGATAAAACGAGTCTGTTTCTTTGGGAGGAGCTGTTCGGCCAGGTTATGGAGCAGGGAAATAACTTCTGCGTGACCATAAATAGTGGCTTCTCCTTCATATTTGCCACTGTTCATATTCTGACAGATCATGCGGATCATCCAGATGATACCGGTCAGATGGTCGATGTGTTTGTGGGTGATAAAGATTTCACGCATATCCATCCAGTTAAAACCGGCGTGTTTTAACTGATGAAGAATGGCGCTGCCGCCACCGCCGTCCACCATAAAATATTTTTCATTTTCTTCCAGGACAAAACAGGTATTGTAACATTCGGTTACAAGTGCGTTTCCGGTTCCTAACATTGTTAATTTCATATGCAACACCTTCCTTTGAAAAAAACAGTAAAGAGGAAATCTGCTACGGTAAAAAGAAACAGATTTCTGGTTACAAGTTTCCGTTAAAATGTCCGTTTTAGAGGCTTAAATATGGATTTCCAATATATTGCACATAAGAAAATGAAATAATGTGGGAACGATTTCATATTGCAAAAAATGCCGGAAAATCAAGGCTTTTCGGGAATATGAGTATTGAGAAAAGCTTCATATCTGACCCAAAACAGACATATAATTATTACAGGAATGCTGTTTACAGCCTGTAAACCGTCGGATATACGCTGCATATAAGGAGATGCAGGCTATCCAAAGTATATTTTGCAGTAAAAAAGGAAATATTGCAAGAGAAATAAATTGGTGCTTTCTAAATAAAACATCACATATAATGGTATTTATGCATAAAAATAAATGCTTTATGCATAAATGTATACGTATGCATAAAAAGAAAACAAGGGAATCGCGTTGCATAATAAGTGATGTTACGAGACGAGAAAGGGAACAAAAAACACCAGATTGACTAAAAAATGAGGAATTAATACTTGTTTTTTCTGATTATATATTTGATCGTTCTGGCTTTCCTTGCACTTTAAGTGTGGCAATGTTAAAATCAAAAAAAGAGTGAAAAGGAATCGTAAAACAAAGATAGAAATTTTGAAGAGATGAAACGATTGTGCCATTGATCAATATGGAATTTGATGGTTTGAGGACTGCAATTATTGAGATGTTATCCGGCGTATCGGTAGAAGTGGACGTATCTTCTTTCCAAAATGATATGACCAGTTTTGTGAATAAAGATGATGTGTTCACGTATTTGATACACTTAGGTTATCTTGCAAACAAAGAAACATCAGTGCATGATAGAAAAAGTGTGCATTTGATGAGGAAGGACAAAAAATTGAAGATAAGAACAGCAACAATGGATGATCTGGAAATGATAGCCGCTGTGGAGGCAGAATGTTTCCCGGCGGCAGAGGCAGCAACCAAAGAAGAGTTTGAAAAAAGGCTGCAACATTATAGTGATCATTTCTGGCTTATGTTTGAGGGGGAGAAACTGATCGCTTTTGTGGATGGATTTGTTACGGATGAAGCAGATCTGACGGATGAAATGTATGAAAAAGCGGAGCTGCATAATGAGCATGGAGCATGGCAGATGATTTTCGGCGTAAATACAATCCCTGCCTGTCGCAGGCATGGATATGCGGGAGAACTGATCTGTAGAGCAATCCAGGATGCAAAGAAGCAGGGACGAAAAGGTCTTGTACTTACGTGTAAGGACAGGCTGGTTCCATATTATGCAAAATTTGGTTTTTTAAATGAAGGAGTCTCTGATTCCGCACATGGAAATGTAGTGTGGAATCAGATGAGACTGACTCTCTAAAAAATGCGATTTCCATTTCGATCAAAATGTGCCCGAAGAGCCTTTTCGGTAAAGAAAATCGGAAGGATCAGCGGAATCAACTGCAGGAAGGTGATGATCAGGCCCATATTGCCGACCGGATCATTGCCTTTTCCAATTACAAAAAGCATTGGAATGACAGAAGGTATGATCAGAATCCAGCCAAGGGTACGCCAGATTTTCCCAAAATAGTGATGGGCAAACTGCCAGGTATCTGCATTTTTCATAGACATGGAAGTGCGGTAGCCAAAAGCTGAATTGATTTCCTTTGGAGCACTTCTGGAAAAAAGTCCGCCAAAGCTGATCATCAGGAATGGAATCAGCAGAACCGTTACACACATAAAAATCCAAAATCCCATAAAAATCCTCCTTTCGAAAGTCGAAAAATCCCAAGCGTATCTTAGAGGGGAGAAAGGTGTAGTTAAGGATAATATAAGACTAAAATGGGAGAAAAGCAAGATGAAGTTGGGCATTAAGAAAACTTATATGTAAAATATGACGCCATGATGGGGACTCTGAAGCGGAAAATTATTAAAAAAATATTTGTCTGATTTGGATTGACAAAAATCGCTTATTCAAGTATAATAATCACAAAATAGTTTTAAATCTAATTCTATCTGACTTTCATTGCCGTTCGGCAGGAAAATCCAAAAAAACTTTATACCTGCACAGAGCGGCTGAAAATACAAAAGTGATATCTTAAGAAAACTTTTTGACAACCGATATTTGCAAATTGCTTCTTAGCCAAAGAGTTTCACAATCCCGGTATCCAAGGCTGTTTTGTAGCAGGGAAATGTCAGCAAAGCTGACCAGAAGCGTGCACCGGGTCTCACGTATATTTAGCCTGGATTCATACAAAAAGCAAAGGAGCAGCCTATGGGACAAAAAGATATTACAGAGAAACTACTGGAAGATTATAATGATGTATTTGCAGATATCATAAACGGACTGATTTTTAAAGGAGAACAGCGGATTCTGCCGGAATCTCTGGAAAATGCAAAAGTCCACTCGCAATATAAAGCAGAAGATGGAAAAGTCCATGAACTGGAGAGGGATGTCATAAAATACTGGAAAGAGAAAAAAGTCGAACTGGCGATCTGCGGGATCGAAAACCAGAGCAATGTGAAAAAATATATGCCGTTCCGTATTATCGGATATGATGGTGCTGCATATCGCAGCCAGCTATTGGAGAACAGAAAAGAGATCCTGCCGGTCATGACAATTGTATTGTACTTCGGTACGGATCATCACTGGTATGGCAAAAAGAATATCAAAGGGTTGATGAAAATCCGGAAGGACTGGAAGAGTACATCAATGATTATGAAATGAAAGTATTTGAGATCGCATGGCTTACAGAAGAGGAGATCAGCCGTTTCCACAGTGATTTTAAAGTCGTGGCAAATTTCTTTGTTCAAAAAAGAAAGCATAAGGATTATATCCCGGATGATCCAACGGAAATCAGGCATATAGATGAAGTACTAAAATTGCTCCGGGTAATGACCGGGGATGAACGCTACCAGGCAATATTTCAGAAAGAGAGAGGAGTGTATAGTATGTGTGATGTGGCGGAAAGACTCGAAAAAATGGGAATGGAAAAGGGAATGGAACAGGGAGTGAAACAAGGAAGAAAGTTAGGCAGAAATGAGGGAATCCACGAAGAAAAAGTCCGTGTATACAAAAAACTTCTTGAAAAAGGATTTTCGAAACAAGAAGCACAGGAGATAACCGAATTGCCGCAATTTCTGAAAATGTAAATTTGCGGAGGTTTGCACATGCAATACTATTCTTTTGCAAACACTATTTTAAAATGTGCGGCATTTCAGTTCTTTACACCTGCCAGGAAATCAACGATAAATTTTTATTTCTTGCGAAAAATCGTTCTGAAGATCAATCTCACCAGCGGTCCGCAGTAGAACATCTGCCAGCAGATTGCCATCGGGAAGTTCATGGCCCAGGTCTGGATCCAGGTGCCGAATGTGTGCTGGTCTTTAAAGAGAATGGTGGCAACCAGGCTCATGATCGGACACATAATGCAGCAGATGCAGATAGAAATGGCATAGGTGATGAACTGTGGACGATCGGTAGGTTTCATTACGGTGAATGCGAGCTTCTGAGCAATTTTTCCGACAATGAAAAATTCCAGGACGAAGGCAACCGGAACCATAATGATCATTTCATGGGTAGCCAGCAGAAAGGTCTGACCGGATACACCACCGGTATTCAGAGCTACATTGTATACGATCATTCCGTAGACCATAATGGTAGCCATGATAATTGTGTAAATTGCGTCTTCAAATTTAGTTTTTGGCATAAAAATATCCTCCTTTTGATAATGAGCTACGTGTTGTTCGTTATCATCCGGGGGATGTGCGTTTCCAATATAAATAACCGTTTTATTTCTATTTGATATTCTATCAGAAAAATACCAATTATGCAAGCGAAAAATGTAATCACATCTTAGATTAAAAAGTCTCTCTTTGTTGAAAAATGAGAAATAAGTGATCTGGAATGGGAAAAATCAGAAGTAGAGAAGGTATTAAGGGATATCGAAGCAATTCCGAGTTTAGAAAAATTTATAGAGGACCATTCTGAATAAAAAGCAGAATGTAAATCTGATAAAATATTTTTCACAATAAAACAAAGGCGATCAACTGTTACATCAGATGGTCGCTTTTGTTTTTTACAAAATGTGCGAAAAAGAAAGCTTGTGCGGTCTGTAAATTCTCGATATACTGAATGTAGTAATAGGAAAATGAAACTTGTGAAAGGATTTTAGTTTTAAAGGGAAATGTAAGGTAAAAGGAGGGGTACGATGGGTATTTTTTTTAATCCAGGAAATGGGAGTTTTACCAAAGATAGAAATTATGAAATATATGTGGATAAAACAGAATTACTAAAATACTTGAACAGAGCCATTGGAACACCTAAAAATTGTATTGCTGTCAGTCATGCCAGACGGTTTGGAAAGTCACATGCTGCGGGGATGATTGATGCTTATTATAGTCTTGGCAGTGATTCTGCAAAATTGTTTAAAGGTACAAAGATTGCATCAGATCCAGATTATGAAAAATACAGAAATAAGTACAATGTAATCCATTTGGATATTTCGTCCTTTTGGGATTTTCATAAAAAGGATATTGTAGAAAAGATAATAGAAGATATTTTTAAAGAATTGAAAATGGATTACCCGGAGGAATTTAATGAACGGGATCGTATCAGTTATGTACTCATAAAAATATACGAAAAAACAGGGATTCCTTTTGTGATTATCATTGATGAATGGGATTGTGTGGTACGAAACAGTACGGATCAGGATTTGATCCATCAATATTTACAGTTTCTCCATTCTTTGTTTAAGTCAGAAGAATCAAAATCTTTTTTGGCACTTGGATACATCACAGGTATCATGCCAATTAAGAAAATAAAGGATGAATCGGCTTTAAACAACTTTGAAGAATATACTATGCTAAAATCCAGACCGATTACGAAATACTATGGCTTTACCGAAGAAGAAGTTAAGGATTTATGTAAAAGATATGATATGGATTTTGAAACTACAAAAGAATGGTACAATGGATATCTGATCGATGGAATGCACATGTATAATCCAAATTCCGTATCACAGGCGATGAAATATCATGATTTTGATTCCTATTGGCGAAATACCTCTGCTTTTGGCACAATTAATAACTTTATTATGATGAATTATTCAGGATTGAAAGAGGATGTCCTTACAATGCTATCCGGAGGAAAAGTCATGGTGGATACGGAATGTTTCCAAAATGATCTGGCAGAAATTCATTCAAAAGATGATGCGTTAACTGCTCTCATTCATCTTGGATATCTTGGATATGATGCAGATATTTTAAGTGCCTATATTCCAAATTATGAAGTGGCTAAGGCGTTTCAATCCGCGTTAAAAACAGGAGAATGGAAAGATGTTGCTGCGTCGATTTCCAAATGTGATACATTACTTATGGCAACGATTAGTGGTAACACTGAGAAAGTAGCTGAACTTATCGAGCTTGCACATGATACGTATACTTCTATATTAAAGTACAACGATGAGAACTCTTTAAGCTGTGTGCTTACAATGGCGTATTTTACTGCACCGGCATATTATACTATTATTCGGGAAATGCCGGCCGGAAAAGGATTTGCTGATTTTGTTTTTTTGCCAAGGGCAAATGCTGGGAATCGCCCGGCAATGATTGTGGAATTAAAATATAACCAATCAGCAGATACTGCAATCAGGCAGATAAAAGAGAAACGATACCAAGGTGCGTTAGTGGGATATGAAGGCAAGATTCTCTTAGTTGGGATTAGCTATGATAGTGAAAAGCATCATACTTGCAGCATCGAAGAATGGTAATTTTGTTATACTGAGTGTGATGATAGGAAAAAGGGAAACTTGTGAAATTGTTTTGATTTCACAGGAAATGAAAAGTAAAAAAGGAGGTTCACATGAAAAAAAGAATTTTATGTACGCTGTTGAGTGCAGCAATGCTGCTTACGAGTTCGCCGGTTGTTTTTGCGGCGGAGACGCAGCCTGTGAAGAACGTGAACAGAAGGAGGAGCGCTTCGTTTACGATTAAGGAGGCAAACAATGATATTAAAGATGAAAGTGTAAAAGGCTGGCATGTTCAGATCACGGACACGGAAAATGCAAAGGTTGTTGCAGATTATCCGGGACTGGTTGTTGTGCGTGCAAAGAAGACACAGTACGATGACAATGTTTATCTGATTGGAAAGAGTGGAATAGTCCAGACTTTTGTAGTTTCGGGTACGGATACAGACTGGGATGAAAATGAGCATATTTATGACGACTGGGAGAGAACGACGTCGTATAGTTCTGTGGATGCAATCTGGAGACTTTCGTATAAGGGTGATCGCCTGTATTATATTAAGAAACCACAGACGCAGACTCCAAAATATGACATCTACAATGCGACAACCGGGAAATATTTTGAATATGATCTGGATGAGCAGCCGGAACCTTATAGAGATGGCGAGGGAGCTGTGACAGATGTTTATCGATTTGTAAAAGACGGAAAAGTGGGAATGCTTAAGAGTGATGCAACAATCCTGTACGAAGCGGAGTATGACGATATTGATAGAAATGCGTTTAATACGGATTTTTCGGATGAATCGATACGCGAGTCGGATGATAAGTTTTCCAGGCGATGAAGCGGGATGAAAATTCTGACAAAAATTTATATGGTATTGTGTGGATTCAAAAGGACTTTGGGATGGAGTATGTAAATACAGAAGTATTACAAAGCAATACCAGTGGTTCAAGGATATGCGTAAAAATGTGGATGAGGAAACAGCAGTCATGGATATAAATACCGGTGTGAACTGCTGACAGGTTTTCAGGAAGCAGGATATATTCATTGGGGGATGGATGTTTTCTCAAATCAAATGGTTTAGGAATGTACGATGAGGGTAAGCAGATTCTTATGAAAAATGGTCAGGTTATAGATAAGAACCAGATTTATAATAATGATTATTGTAATAATCCGAACTGTACAGTTTATATTAACGTTTTCTGGGATATTATCGAAAATTTTTCAGAAGATGGCTGTTATTTGGTAGGATTTGATGGAAATGGAAAAAAGCATTTTGTTAAGTATTTGGACAACTATTTACAGTACAATGGTAAGCGTATTTCGTATGACGGGGGAATGATCGGGACAAATGATAATACAGGATTTGGAAAAGATGTAGAACCGATTATCATGAAGGGCGGATATGCAGTGGAAAGAGAATGTGCAGATGTGGATCCAACCTATAATCCGGTGATGGAGGACCATACGGTAAAATGCACTCTGATTGATGCAAACTCGGATCCGGTGTATGAACTTGGAGATAATAAGGTGGTTTATGGTCTGGAAGTAAGGGATGATCTGCTTTATCTCAGATATGGAACTTATGGGAAAGAAGATACGAATGTGCTGATTTATGATACAATCAGCAAAAAAATAGTTTTAAACGAGATGAACATAGATTCCTGGAGCATCCCAAAGGATCATAGCAGTCATGTGGTGAGCTTGCAAAAAGGGAACAAAGCGGCATTGTTTAATACGTTGGATCGGACTTTTTCCGGTTGGGATATGCTTGGAATTGATTTGGATGAAGAAAGTTTCGGTTCGGTGAAAGAAAGTCTGGTTGGTTCTGAACTTGTCTTTTTTATAAGGAATAAAAATGCTTTTTATAACGCATCCTTTCAAAAGATTGCACAGTTGGATCTTGAGGAAGATCTTTATTATCGAGACAGTGATGTGTCCGTTACGAAAAATGGAAATTTTGTTTTCAGTATCGGGGATTCTGTGGACTACGGACAATATCAAGTTTATGATCATAAAGGCGTATTACTGAAAAAATATATAGATGGTTCGAATTATAATGCGGATACATTGATTCGTGTTCGAACAGAAGGAACAAGAGAGTGGGGTTACTGTGACGAGGATGGAAACCTGCAGATTACGGAGCAGTTTAATCTTGCCGGAAATATGCATAATGGAATTGCAAAAGTGGGAGAGTGGTATGATGATTGTAAAATTATCGACCAGACAGGGAAAGAACTGCTGTCGGGAAATTATGATTTTGAATGGACGTATGTAGAAGCTGGTTTTGCAATGATGAAACAGGACGGTGGCTGCTATCTGTATGATTTCACGGGTTTTGCTGAGGACATGGCACAAAATCCGTATAGTTTGGATGATCTGTTTGGAAAATATCACCACTATCTGAGAGATAACCAGGCATACAAAACGATGCACAGAACGCTGTATGATGCGGCTGCAGATGTTCTGGCGGCACGTACGGATAATGATGAGCTATTTTCTGTTATTAAGACATTGTCCGGTGATGTGATCGTGCGTCCGACGAAACAGATTCTGGAAGCAATTACCGGAAAACGATGGGAAGAGGATAAGTTAGAAGAGGAAGTGGCGATTGAACTGATCCGTCAGATTGATGAACAGGATGATACATTAAAAAATGTAGTGGATAACGTTTGCGGTAAAGTAAAGAATGTTTCTAAATTTTATAAGCTTGTTACAGCGGCAAAGAAGCCAATGGATACCAGCGTACAGTGGGAACTTGCCAAACTGGAAAAGGGAGATGCACTTACCACCGAACAGGCAAAAACTATTTTTGAACAGGTAAAAGGAAACTGGTCAAAGATTGACGGCATCTTTAAAAAGGTTGGAATTGCAACTTCGGCAGTCCAGGTTGGCACAACGATCTGCATTATGGCGAATCTGGAAATGGAAACGGTCAATCAGCTTTTGAACAGTGCAGCACCGGATTCTACAGCCTATAAGGGACTGAAGAAATTAAAGGGAAAACTGCAGAAATACTGGGCATCATCGGGTAGCGATTCAGGAATTTATTGTAGATAAAGTACTTTGAAGAAATTGCGGAAGCCCTTGTGAAAAAGTTACAGACATGGCAAAGCTGTTTGATCCGCTTTCCGGCATTGATGTCGGCGGTGCACTTACAGTCGGAAAACTGTTCTATTCACGTATCAGCAAACAAATAAAGCGCAGACTATGATGAGCTGGTGAAGATTGCTTATAGTATGCTTAAACTGCAATTCACTGAGTGTCGGACTGAACAATAAATACGCTGAGATTGCACAAAATTATCAGAGACCGGAAAACAGCAGGTAAAAAACTTCGAAAAGAATATCAGTTTGCATATGAAGCCTATGAAGCTTCGCTGCTTCAGATGGCAAATAAATGCAGTGAGCTTGCGGAAAAATCAGGGGAAAATGCAGCTGTAAAATATAAGAAAAAATGGCTGGATCAATGTATCAGTCTGTATTCACAGAAAATGCGGTATGACAATTTTGTCGCAACCTGCAGAAGAAATATGAACCGAACAGAAGCGGCGAATTTCAGTATCGCACCGATGAAAACAATCACGTATGGATCGTGAGTTTAAAATGGCAAAAGACAAAAGATGCTAGACTATGTAACAGGGCACTGAGGTGATACACAGGATCTGCTCTGCATTCCAGAGACGATCAATGGACGTACCGTTGTGGGTATCGATCCGCAGGCATTCCGGAATGAGGATAAAATCCACGCTGTATTCCTGCCGGATACGGTGACGGAAATCGGCAGTCAGGCATTTGAAAACTGCAGTTCACTTGATATGGTTGTATCAGGAAATGGGCTGGAAACAATCGGTTCAGATGCATTTGCAGGCTGTGATTCTCTGACAGGTGTAGAGGTGCCGGACAGTGTTACAGAGATTGGGGATTCCGCATTTGGAGATAATGCAAATCTGACATTATGGTGCAGTGAAAACGGTACGGCATGGCAGTATGCAGAAACAAATGGCATCATGGCAGAGGAACGTATCCGCAGGGCAGTTTCTGTGGAAGTGGCAGCACCGGCAGATAAACAGCAGTATGGCTCTTCAGAGAAAGAAATCGATACGACCGGACTTACGCTGAATGTTACCTGGGATGATGGCACAAGTGAAGAAGTTACATCTGGCTATTATGTTTATTTTAAAGAAAAAACAACTGAAAGTGCGACGGTTGCAGTACAGTATGACTCTGTAGAAACAACCTATGAAGCAGGAATCACACCGGAAGAAAAAGACTATACAGTATATTACAAAGATGAAGCAGGAGATGATCTGGCAGAAGCATCAACAGTCCGTGCTTTGTTTGGAAGTTCCCAGACACTGGATGCACCGGATGTGAGCGGTTATACACCGGAAAAAGCACAGATGACGGTAACGGCAGGTGACGAAGATTCCTGGACATTTATCTACAAAAAGAAGAACACAAAGAAAAATATCGAAGATGGAAGAATGTATGTGTTCGGCGATCTTCGTTATACTGGAAATGCGGTGATTCCGAGAGTTTCGGTAGAAGATGCAGATGGAAAAATCCTGAAAGAAGGTGTGGATTACGAAGTTTTTCTGGATGATAATGTAGAAATTGGCGAAGCCTGGGCCGGTGTTCATGGAATTGGTGATTATGAAGGATTATTGAGCAGTACATTTTATATTGTAAATCCGGGTAGCCAAGATCCGGAACCAGATCCGAGTCCAAATCCAAGACCGGGTACAGATTCTTCAAAGAGTATACTGATTGGCAGCATTAAGATCAGCGGAATTTCAAATAAGATTGCAGCAGGAAAGAAAATCGCATTGAAGGCAAATATTTCGCCGGCAAATGCGACAAACAAAACACTGGTATGGACTTCCAGCAATCCGAAAGCTGCCACCGTAAATGCAAATGGTATTGTCACAATGAAAAAAGGCAGCGGCGGAAAGAAAGTAACGATCACTGCGAAGGCAGCAGATGGAAGCGGCAAAAAGGCAGTTTATACAATCACCGGTATGAAAGGTGTTGTGAAAAAAGTTACGATTTCCGGAAAGAAAACCGTCAAAGCAGGAAAGAGCATTAAGCTGAAAGCGAAAGTAAAAGCCACAAAGAAGGCCAATACCAGACTTTTTTGGAAAAGCAGCAATCAAAAATTTGCTACGGTGAAAAACGGAAAAGTAAAGGCAAAGAAAAATGCAAAAGGAAAGAAAGTGAAGATCACCGCAATGGCAACGGATGGAAGCGGAAAGAAGAAATCTGTAACGATTAAGATCCGGTAGGCTGCACATTATAATCAAATTCGAATAGAGGTATAAAGAGAAGATGCAGGAGATTATGAAAACGAAATTTCATAATCTTCTGTATTTTTATGATGCCAGGATTGTGGGAGTGCAACGCACGGAACAATCCGTAGGCATCATAGTTGGGGACTTTTGACATCCACATCATTTTTATGTAAGTGGATGAAATGGATTATAAAAATTTGCAATCCCTGCTTCTTTCGTGGTATTATGGGGACAAAAAAAGGAAAGGCTGATATAGATATGGAATACATGAAATTTGATGATGCATATGTTGTTCGTCTGGACCGTGGCGAGGAGATCGTAGAGTCTCTGACAAAGATTTGCGACAGGGAAAAGATCACACTGGCAACGATCGAGGGTATCGGTGCGGCAGACCATGCGGTGATCGGTCTGTATAATGTCGGGGAACAGGTTTACCATAAAACGGAACTGAACGGACCGATGGAGATCACGGCTCTGACGGGAAATGTTTCCACGATGGATGGTAAAACTTATCTTCATATTCACATTAATCTCTGCGATGAGAAGATGAATGTCAAAGGCGGTCATCTCAATGAGTGTCGGATTTCGGCGACGGCTGAAATCACAATCCGCACAGTCAATGGAAAAGTGGAACGTTTTTATGATAAGGACGGTGTTGGATTGAATCTGTATCAGTTTCCGGGAAATGAAGGATACAAAAAACTGTTAAAGAATCTGATTGATGTGATCAAGGAAGACCATGCGAAACTGGGATTTCGAAAAGAAAAAATTCGCCTGTATTATCCGCTCAGCTCTTTGAATCATTTTTTTGGTACGAGTGATGATGCAGATCAGATGCAGGAGCGTCTGAACCACCTTCCGGTGGTGATCACAGAGAAGCTGGGAGAGGTTGTTGCGACACACAAAGCGGAGCGATTTTGCTTCCACATTCCGGAGGAAGGCAGCGAGTACGTCCATAATAATATGAAGGAAAATGAATTTATTAAAAGCCTGATCGAGTTGCTTCAGAAACATGGATGCAAGATGGATGATATTCTGAATTTGTTTCATAAGTATTCTGATAATATTATTACAGAAAATATGGACAATGGAGAATTTGATATTCTGATCCGTTTTGAAGATAAACCGGACGATCCATATTATTATTGTTTTAAAGATGAAGGATGCCATATTATTTATCATCGATTCTTGAAAGAGGATTATGAAGATTTTGGTTTCTGAGTAGACAGAGAGGACAGAAAATGCTGGAAATTCACAGAGGAACAAAAGAAGATATTGCACAGGTTGCGGCAATTTATGATCATATTTTAACGGAGGAAGAGGAAGGCAGAGCGGTGATCGGCTGGATACGCGGCGTTTATCCGACGGAAAATACCGCAAAAGAAGCGGTGAAAAATGACGATCTGTTTGTTATGACGGATGCCGGAAGGATTGTGGCAGCAGCGAGGATCAACCAGGTTCAGGTGTCGGAGTATGCTGATGCAAACTGGAAATATCAGGATATTTTGCCGGAACAGGTTATGGTTCTGCATACGTTGGTTGTAGATCCGGGGCAGTCCGGAAAAGGATATGGAAGTGCATTTGTGAAGTTTTATGAGGATTATGCAAAGGAACATAACTGTCCGTATCTGCGTATGGATACGAATGCGAAAAACCAGGCTGCGAGAAAGTTGTATGCACGGCTTGGATACTGGGAGGCGGATATTGTGCCTTGCGTGTTTAACGGCATTCCGGCGTGCAGCTTGTGTGTTGAGAAGACAGTATAAAGCGGGTGTGTTTTGTGGAAATACAGGAAATTCTGGAAAAGTAAAAAACGGGGCGATGTCTGTGGAAGAAGCGGAAGGATTTCTCCGCAGGGAGCCGTTTGAAGAGATGGGCTATGCGAAACTGGATATGCATCGCAAGGTGCGATCCGGTTTTGCGGAAGTGATCTACTGTGCCGGAAAAGCAGATGAACATCTGCTTCATATTTTTGAACGTTTATACAAGGCGGATGGACAGGTTTTCGGAACGCGGGCAACACAGCATCAGTACGAAATATTGCGTGAAAAATATCCGCAGGTAGAATATGATCCGATTTCCCATATCATAAAAATTGAAAAAAAGGATAAAGAGCATATCGGAAATATCGCAGTCTGCACTGCAGGAACGGCAGATATTGCCGTAGCGGAAGAGGCTGCACAGACGGCAGAATATTTTGGAACGAAAGTGACGAGGGTTTATGACGTGGGCGTGAGCGGCATCCACAGACTGCTCGGAAATCTGGAGGCAATTCAGAGTGCAAACTGTGTTGTTGCCGTTGCGGGTATGGAAGGTGCACTGGCGAGTGTGCTTGGCGGGCTGGTGGACAAGCCGGTGATCGCTGTGCCGACTTCCGTCGGTTATGGTGCAAATCTTGGCGGACTTTCTGCACTTCTGACGATGATAAATTCCTGTGCAAACGGAATTGCGGTGGTAAATATTGATAATGGTTACGGAGCAGGTTATATGGCAACGCAGATCAACAGACTGGGGGTGAAGGCGAATGGGTAAAACGTTATATCTGGAGTGTGAAAGCGGTATCAGCGGAGATATGACGGTGGCAGCACTTCTGGATCTTGGAGCAGATCAGCAGGTTCTGAAAAAAGCTCTTGCAAGCCTTTCGGTACAGGGATTTGATATCCGCATTTCCAGGGTAAAAAAATCCGGTCTGGATGCGTGCGACTTTGATGTGGTTCTTGATAAGGAACATGAAAATCATGATCATGATATGGAATATCTGCATGGTCATACTTATGCACATAATCATGCTACGGAGCATATGCATGGGCATGATGTGCATAACCATGATGCAGAGTATATACATGAGCACAGAAGTTTTGTGGATATTCTGCAGATTATTGAGAGCAGCAGCCTGACGGAACGTGCGAAAAAAACAGCGACGGATATTTTTTCGGTTCTGGCGGATGCAGAAGCAAAAGCACATGGCGTGCCAAGAAATCAGGTGTATTTTCATGAAGTCGGTGCTGTAGATTCAATCGTAGATATTCTCTCGGTGGCGGTCTGCCTGGATAATCTGGATATCGATCAGGTAATTGTGACAGAACTTTGCGAAGGAAGAGGTACGGTCCGCTGTCAGCACGGCATTCTGCCGATCCCGGTTCCGGCGGTGACAAATATCGTACAGGCCAATCATCTGAAACTGAAACTTACGCAGATAGAAGGTGAGCTGGTTACGCCGACTGGTGCAGCGATCGTGGCGGCGATCCGTACTTCTGATAAACTTCCGGAGTCATTTTTCATCGAAAAAACAGGTCTTGGTGCAGGAAAACGAGAATATGCCTGTGCCGGTATTCTGCGTGCAATGATTCTGAAAAGCGAGAATGAAAAGAGCTGGATGGAAAAAGATGAGATCTGTAAACTGGAGACAAATATTGATGACTGCAGCGGCGAGGCACTCGGATTTCTGATGGAGCGTCTGATGCAGGTGGGGGCGAAGGATGTTCATTATACGCCGGTTTATATGAAAAAAAATCGCCCGGCATATCAGGTAAATGTGATCTGTAAAAAAGAAGATGCGGAAAAGCTGGAAGAAATTATTTTTCGGGGAACGACAACGATCGGCATCCGCAGAATGTATATGGAGCGAAGTATTTTAAAAAGAGAAGCGGCAGAGATCGACACGCCGTTTGGCAAAATGAAAGTAAAAGTATGCGATCTGCCGGATGGGAAAAGGATTTATCCGGAATACGAAGAAGTCGCAAGAATCTGCCGGGAAACCGGACTGTCTTATTATGAAGTTAGCGGGATATTCCTTGACACTTTATATACCGAACGGTATAATGAAGAAAGCAACCGTAAACAGGAGTAAAGGACAGGATTTATGGACAATAGAGAACGTATTTTGCAGTGTGCACTGGAGCTGTTTTATGCCAAGGGTTACGATGCCGTTGGCGTACAGGAGATTGCTCAGAAAGCGGGGATTACAAAACCTACGTTGTACTACTATTTTGGCAGCAAATATGGTCTTTTGGAGACTTTGCTGACGAAACATTTTACTGTTCTGAATGAAGAACTGGAGCGGGCATCTTTTTATGAAGGGGATGTCGGAGCGACGCTTTACAATATTGCTTCTGCATTTTTAGATTATGCGATGAGAAATTATAAAGTCTATGCACTTCTGATGGCGATGTTTTATTCTGCGAAGGAGAATGAAGCGTACCGGGCGGTAAAGCCGCTTGTGAAAAAGTTCTATTCGCAGATCGTACATTTCTTTGATGCGGCGGAGCATGAGCTTGGAAATATGAACGGAAGGCAAGAGCAGTTTGCGATTGGATTTATCGGTCTGATCAATCACTATATTCTGCTGGCATGCGACCGGGAAGGCAGACCGCAGCAGATTTCAGAGGAGGAAAAGCGGGCACTTGTAAAGCAGTTTATGTACGGTATTTACAGTTAAGATGGAGGTATTTGCAAATGGGAAAGTGGTATAACGAAGCAGTTTTTTATCATATGTATCCTCTGGGTATGACAGGGGCACCAAAGGAAAACAAAGAACCGGAGACCGTGCATCGCTTGCGGGAGCTGTTTCCGTGGATCGACCATTTAAAGGAGATCGGAGTTACAGCGATCTATATCGGACCGCTGTTTGAATCTTCTACACATGGTTATGATACAAAAGATTACAAAAAAGTAGATAGAAGACTTGGGGATAATGAAGATTTCAAAGAATTTGTCAGACTGGCACATGAAAATGGGATCCGCGTGGTTGTGGACGGTGTTTTCAATCATACCGGAAGAGAGTTTTTTGCATTTCAGGATATCCAGAAAAACAGAGAACATTCTCCGTACTGCAGCTGGTATAAAGGAGTGAATTTTGGCTGGAATTCTCCGTATAACGATGGATTTGGTTATGAAGCATGGAGAAACTGTTTTGAGCTGGTCAATTTAAATCTTTACGAGCAGGCAGTCCGTGATTATCTGTTTGATGTGATTCATTTCTGGATCACGGAGTTTGACATTGACGGTATCCGTCTGGACTGTGCTGACTGTCTGACGTTTGATTTTATGAAAGAAATGCGTTACCGCACCGGTCAGTGGAAAGAGGATTTCTGGCTGATGGGTGAAGTGATCCACGGCGATTATGCGAGATGGGTAAATGACGAAATGCTTCATTCCACAACGAATTATGAGCTTCACAAGGGTCTGTATTCGGGACACAATGATCATAATTATTTTGAGATCGCCCATACGATCCGCCGTCAGTTTGATGACAACGGCGGTATTTACAGAGGACGTACTTTGTATTCTTTTGTAGATAACCACGATGTGGACCGTCTGATGAGCAAGTTAAACAACAAAGATCATATCCGCGAGGTTTATACACTGCTCTACACGCTGCCGGGCATTCCATCTATTTATTATGGCTCCGAGTGGGGCATTGAAGGAAGAAAGCAGGGTGCCTCAGATGATGCCATGCGTCCGCAGCTTGACCTTGAAAAAATGCAGAAAGAGAATCCGCATCCAGAGCTGACAGCACATATTGCGGCACTTGGAAAGATGAGAAAAGAAAATCCGGTTCTGGCAGATGGAAAATACAGAGAGCTGGTACTGACAAACAGACAGTATGCTTATGCAAGAATCAAAGATCAGGATGCCATCGTTGTGGCAGCGAATAACGATGAGAGTCCGGCGGAGATGAGCATCCCGGTTCCAGTGGACGGAACTTATGAAAATGCGTTCACAAAAGAAGCAGTGCCGGTGGTGGATGGCAGACTCCAGGTTCATCTGGATGCATGTGAAAGTAAAGTATTCAGAAAAAAATGATGCCAGTTCAAAAGGATTAGTATGACATTTGTGATTCTGATATCAATTTATGGTTGAAATGTATAGAAAAAGTCGGAGGTAGTTATGGCAGAAAGAAAGGTAAGAAAGGCAGCCGGGAAAACGGCAGCAAATACAACAAAGAGAACAGCAACAAAAACAACAGCAAAAACAGCAGCGAAAAGAACAACGAGAACAAAGGCTGCAGCAAAGGAAGATTTCCGTATCGGAGAACTGGATCAGTATCTGTTCAGTATGGGAACGCATTATGATATTTATAAAAAAATGGGTGCACATGAAGCAGTGATGAATGGCAAAAAAGGTGTTTATTTTGCAGTCTGGGCACCGAATGCAGCTACTGTCAGCGTGATCGGTGAATTTAACGGCTGGAGAGAAGAGGCAAATCCGATGACACGCCTTGAGCCGTCCGGTATCTATGAAGGTTTTGTAGTCGGAGCAAAAGTGGGTATGCTCTATAAATTCTTCATCAAAACAAAAGATGGCAGAGGACTTTACAAAGCCGATCCGTTTGCAAATTATGCAGAGCAGCGTCCGGGAACCGCATCCAGGATCACAGATATCACGAAACTCAGATGGAGTGATGCGGCGTGGATGGAAGCAAGAAAGCAGAGAGATAATGACAGCCTTCCGGTTTCTATTTATGAAGTACATCCGGGTTCCTGGAAGAAACATCCGCATGGAGAGGACGAGGATGGATTCTATAATTACAGAGAGTTTGCAAAATCACTTGCAGAATATGTGAAGGAAATGGGTTATACGCATGTAGAGCTGATGGGGATTGCGGAGCATCCGTTTGATGGCTCCTGGGGTTATCAGGTAACCGGATATTATGCACCGACTTCCAGATATGGTACGCCGGAAGATTTTGCTTATATGGTAAATTATCTGCATAAACAGAAAATCGGTGTTATCCTTGACTGGGTACCGGCACATTTTCCGCGAGATGCACACGGACTGGAAGAATTTGACGGTGGATGTGTTTACGAGTATGCGGATCCAAAAAAGGGCGAGCATCCGGAATGGGGAACAAAAGTCTTTGATTTTGGCAAGAGTGAAGTCAAGAATTTCCTGATCGCCAATGCACTTTACTGGGTTGAGCATTTCCATATCGACGGACTGCGTGTTGATGCGGTGGCATCCATTCTTTATCTGGATTATGGAAAACGGTCAGTGGACCCCGAATATTTACGGCGGAAATAAAAATCTGGAAGCGATCGAGTTTTTCAAACATCTGAACAGCGTTGTGCTGGGCAGAAATCATGGAGCAATGATGATCGCAGAGGAATCCACAGCATGGCCGAAAGTTACCGGGCATGGGATGGATGAACGATTTCCTGGAATATATGAAATTAGATCCGTATTTCCGCAAATGGAATCATAATAAAATGACGTTCTCCATGACGTATGCTTATGCAGAAAAATACATACTGGTACTCTCACATGACGAAGTGGTTCATCTGAAATGTTCGATGATCAATAAGATGCCGGGACTCTACGATGATAAGTTTGCAAACTTACGTGCCGGCTATGCATACATGCTTGGTCATCCGGGCAAAAAACTGTTGTTTATGGGACAGGAGTTTGCACAGCTTCAGGAGTGGAGCGAAGCAAGAGAACTTGACTGGTATCTGCTTGCAGAAGACAAACATCAGCAGATGCAGAATTACGTCAAAGCACTGCTTCATCTCTATAAAAAGACACCGGCACTTTATGATGCAGATCAGGATCCATGCGGATTTGAATGGATCAATGCAGATGATGCCGACCGAAGCATTTTCAGCTTTGTGCGTCATTCCAAAGACGGTAAGAGCAATCTGCTCTTTGTGATCAACTTTACACCGGTAGCAAGACCGGATTATCGCGTCGGTGTACCAAAAAGAAAACAGTATCGCCTCGTGCTGGATGGAGATGCAGCAGAATTTGGCGGAAATACAACGGAGCGTCCGGTTGTATACAAGGCAGTGAAGAGTGATGTGACGGAAGAGAATACTCTTTTGCATACGATCTGCCGGCATACGGAATTGCAATCTTTAAATTCTGATCTGAAAAAAAGAAGGTGCCAGAGAATTGTGGAAGTAAAAAGTACAAAGCAATTTGTCTGGCATCTTTTCATATCATAAGAATACCGGAGTAAAGTATAATACTTTTTATATTCAGGACTTTCTTGCTGCAATCTGTACTGAATTGTCAGTAGAGTTCATACAATTTAGAAAAGGACAGGGTGCTTTTTATGAAGTATATTTCTCGTTTTCTGGTACGGATAATTATTGGGATGGCATGTGTTTTTCTTAAATCAGGTTTTGTGACAATGCAGGAGTGGATCTTAAGGTTGGCTGCAATGATCAGCGACAACAACCGGAGTTCTGGGCGTTCCGGGGTGCTTTTGTTGTATGGAATTGA
>SCPN01001657.1_pt1 | contig 69809 bp, 67 predicted proteins | sample 6106831 | NCBI WGS metagenome assembly SCPN01 (sample SAMN10720447, study PRJNA508395) | human gut metagenome | isolation source: Participant 1, 0 month
CCAGTTCTTTGAAGTAAAGGCTAGACGTATCGGTGGTGCAACATATCAGGTACCTATTGAAGTTAAACCTGATAGAAGACAGGCTTTAGCTTCTGTTGGATGACTACGCCACTCTCGTGCAAGAGGCGAGAAGACTATGGAAGAAAGACTCGCTAACGAGATTCTTGATGCTGCTAATAATACAGGAGCTTCTGTAAAGAAGAAAGAAGATATGCACAAGATGGCAGAAGCAAACAAGGCTTTTGCTCATTACAGATTCTAATAATAATAGGAGGAATTACCGATGGCTGGAAGAGAATATCCATTGGAGAGAACCAGAAATATTGGTATTATGGCTCATATTGATGCTGGTAAGACAACATTAACAGAGCGTATCCTTTATTATACTGGTGTAAACCACAAGATTGGTGATACTCATGAAGGTACTGCTACTATGGACTGGATGGCCCAGGAGCAGGAAAGAGGTATTACAATCACTTCAGCTGCTACAACATGTCACTGGACACCTGAAAAAGAAGGTAAGCCAGATAAGACACAGCCAGAATATCGTATTAACATTATCGATACTCCGGGTCACGTTGACTTCACTGTAGAAGTTGAGCGTTCTCTTAGAGTACTTGATGGTGCTGTAGGTGTATTCGATGCCCAGAACGGCGTTGAACCACAGTCAGAGAACGTATGGCGTCAGGCTGATAAGTATAATGTTCCACGTATGGCTTTCATGAACAAGATGGATAAGATGGGTGCAGATTTCTTTGGATCATGCAATCAGCTTATTACAAAACTTGGAAAGAATCCAGTTCTTGTACAGATTCCTATCGGAAAAGAAGATGATTTTCAGGGAATCATCGACTTATTCGAGATGAAAGCATACATTTTCAACGGAGATAAGGGTGATGATATTCAGGTAGGCGAGATTCCTGCAGATTTACAGGATCAGGCTCAGGAATATCATGACAAGCTCGTAGAGCAGTGTGCTGAACTTGATGAAGACCTTATGGAGAAGTTCTTTAATGATGAGGAACTTACAATTCCAGAGTTAAAGGCTGCTTTAAGAAAAGGTACAATTGAAGGTACAGCTATTCCTTGTCTTTGCGGTACAGCTTACAAGAATAAGGTGTTCAGAAACTTCTTGATGCAGTTATCGAATATATGCCAGCTCCTACAGATATCCCAGATATCACAGGTGTTGACGAGGACGGTAACGAAGTTACAAGAAAGTCTTCAGATGAAGAACCATTCTCAGCTCTTGCATTCAAGATTATGACAGACCCATTCGTTGGTAAGTTAGCATTCTTCAGAGTTTATTCAGGTACATTAAACGCAGGTTCATATGTATTAACTCTAATAAGAACAAGAGGAAAGAGTTGGTCGTATCCTTCAGATGCATGCCAACCAGAGAAAAGAAATTGAAAAGGTTTACAGGAGATATTGCTGCTGCAGTAGGTCTTAAGTTACAGTAACAGGTGATACTATCTGTGATGAAGCACATCCAGTTATCTTAGAGTCTATGGAGTTCCCAGAGCCAGTTATCGAGCTTGCTATCGAACCTAAGACAAAGAATGACCAGGGTAAGATGGGTGAAGCTTTAGCAAAGCTTCTGCTGAAGAAGATCCGACATTCCGTGCTCATACAGATCAGGACAGGTCAGACAATCATCGCTGGTATGTGACTTCACCTTGATATCATCGTTGACAGACTCTTCGTGAATTCAAGGTAGAGGCTAACGTAGGTGCACCTCAGGTTGCTTACAGAGAATGCTTTACTAAGGCAGTTGATGTTGATAGTAAGTATGCTAAGCAGTCAGGTGGTCGTGGTCAGTATGGTCACTGTAAAGTACGTTTCTCACCCCGCTTGAAGCTAACGTTGATAAGTTTGATGTTGAGACTAAGAATACAGTATTAATTAACGAACCTCCAGTACTCTTCTGCGAGTCTTCAGTAGTTGGTGGTGCTATTCCTAAGGAATATATCCCTTCAGTTGCTGATGGTATCAGAGAAGCTGCTAATTCAGGTATCTTAGCTGGATTCCCAGTTCTCGGACTTAGAGCAGATATCTACGATGGTTCATACCATGAAGTCGATTCTTCAGAAATGGCATTCCATATCGCTGGTTCTATGGCATTCAAGGATGCTATGGCTAAGGCAGCTCCAGCCCTTCTTGAGCCTATCATGAAGGTTGAAGTTACAATGCCGGAAGAATACATGGGTGATGTAATCGGTGATATCAACTCACGTAGAGGACGTATCGAAGGTATGGAAGATATCAGTGGTGGTAAGATGATTAAAGCATTCGTTCCACTTTCAGAGATGTTTGGTTATGCTACAGACCTTCGTTCTAAGACACAGGGTCGTGGTAACTACTCTATGTTCTTCGATAAATATGAACAGGCTCCTAAGTCAGTTCAGGATAAAGTTATTGCTTCAAGAAGCAAGTAATCAAGCTTTATATAGTTAATATAAAAATATAGTTGAAAAATATTTCAAAATGAAATATAATAGATTTCAGCTATGAGAAAACCATTAAGGTTATAAATTTAAGGAGGATTTTAAACAATGGCAAAGGCTAAATTTGAAAGAACTAAACCACATTGTAACATTGGTACTATTGGTCACGTAGATCATGGTAAGACAACACTTACAGCTGCAATCACAAAGACTCTTCATGAGAGACTTGGTACAGGTGAAGCTGTTGCTTTCGAGAATATTGATAAGGCACCAGAAGAAAGAGAAAGAGGTATCACAATCTCTACAGCTCACGTTGAGTATGAGACAGAGAAGAGACACTATGCACACGTTGACTGTCCAGGACATGCTGACTACGTTAAGAACATGATCACTGGTGCAGCTCAGATGGATGCTGGTATCCTCGTTGTTGCTGCTACTGATGGTGTTATGGCTCAGACAAGAGAACATATCCTTCTTGCTCGTCAGGTAGGTGTTCCATATATCGTTGTATTCATGAACAAGTGTGATATGGTTGACGATCCAGAACTTCTTGAACTCGTTGATATGGAAATCAGAGAACTCCTTAACGAGTATGGTTTCCCAGGAGATGATACACCAATCATCCAGGGTTCAGCTCTTAAGGCTCTTGAAGATCCTAACAGCGAATGGGGTGACAAGATTCTTGAACTTATGCATACAATTGATGAGTATGTTCCAGATCCAGAAAGAGATACAGATAAGCCATTCCTTATGCCAGTAGAAGACGTATTCTCTATCACAGGTCGTGGTACAGTTGCTACAGGTAGAGTAGAGAGAGGTGTTCTCCGCGTTAATGAGGAAGTTGAAATCGTTGGTATTACAGATGAAATCCGTAAGGTAGTTGTTACAGGTATCGAAATGTTCCGTAAGCTCCTTGACGAGGCTATGCCTGGTGATAACATCGGTGCTCTTCTTAGAGGTGTTCAGAGAGATGAAATCGAAAGAGGACAGGTTCTTTGTAAACCAGGTTCAGTTACACCACACAAGAAGTTTACAGCTCAGGTTTACGTATTAACAAAGGACGAAGGTGGTCGTCATACACCATTCTTCAACAACTACAGACCACAGTTCTATTTCAGAACAACTGATGTTACTGGTGTTTGTGAACTTCCAGCTGGTACAGAAATGTGCATGCCTGGTGATAACGTAGAAATGACAGTTGAACTTATCCACAGAGTAGCTATGGAGCAGGGTCTCCGTTTCGCTATCCGTGAAGGTGGACGTACAGTAGGTTCAGGTGCTGTTGCTACAATCATTGAGTAATCATAGCTTGATATAATTAATTGCCCGGGAGACTTTGTCTCCCGGGTTTTTTTCGGCTGTTGTTAAGCGTTGTCTCTGTGGCGGCATTCCGACACACCACCCAGATGAGTAAAAAAGGAATGGATGATAGTGGGTACGAGGTCGCAATTAACACAGTCATTACGTTCGTGCCACGTTAGTTGGTTGCATTTTTTGTATTTTTTTACAGAAGAGCTTGTCCAATCAGAGAAGTTCAAAAAGTTAATTGAGTTCCAGTAGGATGCACATTCTTCATTGGATGCAGCGAAATTCTTGTATCTATATATAGACATGTCAGGAATTGCTATTGTTGCAACACAGCATCTGCTGAAGTCAACACAGCCATTAATGTATGTAATGCCATTTAGATTATATTTAGTTAATTCATTAATGACATCAGAATAGGTGTCAAAAGGTATAAAGATTGAATTACCTCTTTCACCTGTCCAATATCCTTTTGACTTTGGTGTGTGATTGCATCTTTCTTGGAATGTACTGTATAGTTTTGTCATGTTTTTTTATTCCTTTCTATGAATTTTTAATTAAATAGTGTGGTAAGAACGCAAAAAATTGAAAAATTAGCTATATAAATGAAATATGACAGACGATTTAATGACTTTTTTTGCACACAAAAATTCCCGGCCGTTTAAGCCGGGAATTTTTGATATTTATTTTCGTGTTGACAAAATTTATCAATAGATATATTTTTGTAGATAAGATATTGAAAAAAAAGAAAGGTTAGTTTAATATAACAGTGTTATATAACGATGTTACATAGGTGAGTAAAATGCAAAAAGAGCAAACTACATTAGAAAATATTTTAGAGGCCGGAAAACATGAATTCATGGAAAAAGATTTCCAGACTGCATCGCTTAGAAAAATTGTGCGTGATGCTGGTGTGACTACAGGAGCATTTTATGGATATTTTTCAGGCAAGGAAGCATTGTTTGATGCATTGGTTGGCAATGAATATGATGTTCTTATGAGCAGATATAAAAATGCCCAGCAGGAATTTGCGAATCTTCCACCGGAAGAGCAGCCGGATAATATGGGAAAACAGTCAGGTGATTATATGGAATACATGGTTGAATATGTATATGAACATTTTGACGCATTCAAACTTATTTTGTGCCATTCAGAGGGAACAAAGTATGCTAATATGATACATGAAATGGTTGAAATAGAAGTACAGTCAACACATGATTTTATTAATACACTTAAAAGTCTAGGGCATGATGTAAGAGAGATAGATTCAAGACTAGAGCATATTCTTGTAAGCGGCATGTTTACATCGTTTTTTGAAATGGTAATTCATGATATGCCAAAAGAACAGGCGGTAACATTCAACAAAGAACTGAGAGCATTTTATACAGCAGGCTGGAGGGAATTAATGGGAATGTAGTAAATTTTTGCATAGCAAGGTTAGGTAAAACTAACAAAAGTTTCAATTGGCTTAACGATGAGGAGAAATCCGCTGCTCCTGCAAGGGCAGTCGCATTTTTACTTCGTAAAAACAAGGAGGACAAATCCTCTCCTCGCGTAGAGCTCGGATTTTTACTCCGTAAAAACAAGGAGGACAAATCCTCTCCTCGCGTAGAGCTCGGATTTTTACTCCGTAAAAACAAGGAGGACAAATCCTCTCCTCGCGTAGAGCTCGGATTTTTACTTCGTAAAAACAAGGAGGACAAATCCTCTCCTCGCGTAGAGCTCGGATTTTTACTCCGTAAAAACAAGGAGGATTTATGAAAAAGCAATCTGATTTATCAAGGCTTTTGGGCTATGCGGGCAAAAGAAAATATTTTTCTTATGCTTCATGGGTGCTGGCGGCATTCAGTGCATTGGTTTCATTAGCACCGTTTTATTTTATTTTTAATATAATAAAAAAAGTTATTGAGACATCACCGGATTTTGGAAATGCAAAAAATCTTATATTCAACGGATGGATGGCGGTTTTGTTTGCGGTGATAGGGTATCTTTTGTATATTGCGGCACTTATGTGTTCGCACATGGCGGCGTTCAGAGTTGCCACAAATATGAGAAAAGATGTGCTTAGCCATTTGGTAAAACTTCCACTTGGATATGTTGAGGAAGCGGGAAGCGGAAGATTAAGAAAAATCATTAACGATTCGACAGCAGCTTCAGAAACATATCTGGCACATCAGCTTCCTGACAAAGCGGTTGCGGTTGCAACCCCGATAGGTCTTATTGCATTGCTGTTTATATTTGACTGGAAACTTGGGATTTTAAGCCTTATTCCTGTTGTGCTTGCATTTCTTATTATGGCAAGCATGACAGGAAAGAAAATGGCACAGAAGATGAAAGAATATCAGAATTCACTTGATGCGATGTCAAATGAGGCAGTTGAGTATGTAAGGGGAATTCCTGTTGTAAAAACATTCGGACAGACTGTATTTTCATTTAAAAGATTCAAGGCAACTATAGACAACTACGAAAAATGGGTTATTTCTTATACAAAAGATTTAAGAATTCCTATGATGCTCTACACAGCGGCAATCAACAGTGTTTTCGTATTTCTGATAGTAGCGGCACTTATTTTTACCAAAAACGGCGTGACAAATGAATTTTTATTAAATCTTATTTTTTACATAATAATAACTCCGGTTATATCGCTCACACTTACAAAAATGATGTATCAGAGCGAAAATGCAATGATTGTTGCTGATGCATTACAAAGAGTTGATACAATACTTGATGCAGAGCAGCTCCCAGAGGCTGTGAATGGAAAGAAACCGGCAGATTCTTCAATTGAATTCAGAAATGTTTCTTACAGTTATGATGGTGTAAAAAATGCAGTTGAAAATGTATCATTGAATATACATTCAGGAAGTACTGTGGCATTTGTAGGACCTTCAGGCAGCGGAAAGAGTACAATGGCAAATCTCATTTCAAGATTTTTTGATGTGAGTGAGGGACAGGTTCTTGTTGGTGGTGTTGATGTAAGAAATATAAAAAAGGACATCCTTATGGATAATGTATCATTTGTATTTCAGAACAGCCATTTAATTAAAGGTACGATTCTTGATAATGTGCGTATGGCTCGTCCTCAGGCTTCAAAAGAAGAAGTTATGAACGCACTTGAAAAGTCACAGTGCATGGATATAGTTAAAAAACTTCCGAATGGGGTTGATACGGTGGTCGGAACAAACGGCGTATACCTTTCGGGTGGTGAACAGCAGCGAATAGCAATTGCAAGGGTAATGCTTAAAAATTCACCGATTGTAATTCTTGATGAGGCAACAGCATTTGCTGATCCGGACAATGAAGTAATGGTACAGAAAGCATTTTCAGAATTAGCAAAAGACAGAACTGTTATTATGATTGCACACAGACTTTCCACTGTTGCGGGAGCTGACCGTATATACGTGCTTAAAGATGGTAAAATCGAAGAGTACGGAAAATATAACGAGCTTATTAATAACGGCGGCATGTTCAGCAAAATGTGGAATGATTACAGACATTCAGTTGACTGGAAGGTTTCAAAGGAGGCATCATTATGATAGAAAAATTACAAAAAATACGCACTTTCAAGGCAGGGTGCAAAAGACCTTGTAAGGGCTGCGTGGCATGTTTTTCTCAGTATCTTTCTTTAATGGTTCCTATTGCACTTTTGTATTATCTTGTAAGTGACCTTATGAATGGCGATGCCGGATACAGAAAATGGTTTTACATCGGAGGCTGCGTAGTATGTGTGATTTTAATACTTGTTACGACATGGTTCCAGTATAATGGTACATTTTTTGCGACATATATAGAGAGCGGTGTAAGGCGAATAAGTATAGCTGAAAAATTGAGAAAACTTCCGCTGTCATATTTCGGAAAAAGAGACCTTGCCGACCTTACAAGTACAATTATGAATGACAGTGCGGTTCTTGAAACGGCATTTTCACATTTTATACCTGAACTTGTTGGTTCTGTCGCATCTACGACGATTGTTGCATTGGGACTGTTTGCATTTGACGTAAAAATGGCATTTGCAGCATTATGGGTTCTTCCAGTTTCGTTTGCAATAGTTTTATCATCGTCAAAGCTTCAGCAGAAGTTAGGCAGAAAGCAAATGGACGCCAAAATGGCTTGTGCGGACGGTATTCAGGAATGTATTGAAACTGTGCAGGATTTAAAGTCAAATAATGCGGAAAATGAATATTTAAAAGGATTATTTAAAAAAGTTGACAATGTTGAAAAAAGAATGATTGTAAGTGAGTTCGGAAATGCAGCATTTGTAGTATCGGCATCGCTTGTGTTAAAGCTCGGTATTGCGAGCGTGGCACTTACGGGAGCGTATCTTCTTACCAGGGGAGAACTTGACGTACTCACATTTTTCATGTTTCTTCTTGTAGCATCAAGACTTTATGATCCGCTTCAGGGTGCATTACAGAACCTTGCGGCGATAATAAGCACAAAAACCAATATTGCAAGAATGAAAGAAATTCTTGACCATGATGTACAGACAGGTTCTGAACAGCTTACTAATAAAGGATATGATATTCAGTTTGACCATGTGAAATTTGCATATGATACCAGCGAGACAGTTCTTGAAGATGTATCATTTACGGCAAAACAGGGCGAAGTTACGGCTCTTGTAGGTCCATCGGGCGGCGGAAAGACAACAGTTTCAAGACTTGCTGCGAGATTTTGGGACGCATCATCGGGAAAGATTACGGTTGGTGGAATGGACGTATCAAAGATTGATCCTGAAAAATTATTTTCGTTATATTCTATAGTATTTCAGGATGTGACACTTTTTAATAATACAATAATGGAAAATATACGAATAGGCAGAAAAGATGCGACTGACGAAGAGGTTATTGCAGCAGCAAAGCTTGCAAACTGCGAGGAATTTGCGATGAAACTTCCCGATAAGTGGAACAGCATGATTGGCGAAAACGGCTGTGAACTTTCGGGAGGAGAAAGACAGAGAATTTCAATCGCAAGAGCATTTTTGAAAAATGCACCTATCATACTTCTGGATGAGGCGACATCTTCTCTGGATGTTGAAAATGAGACATTGATACAGTCTGCACTTTCACGTCTTATTAAAGATAAAACTGTTATGGTTATTGCACATCGGATGCGTACTGTGGCAGGTGCAGATAAAATAGTTGTTCTATCTGACGGAAAAGTTGCAGAAACAGGAACTCCTGATGAACTTATGAAGAAGGATGGAATATTTGCACATATGTCAAAACTTCAGACACAGGGACAGAATTGGAATTTGGAGAACTGAAAACTTAATATTTATAATAATATATATTTTATATATTGAAAATAACATTGATATGATGTATAATGCAGTTACTATAAAAAGTGAGTATAAAAATATAGTGACGGAGGTGCCTATGAAGATAAATTCAGAAGCCAGATTTACTACATTTGAGGCAGTCAGCATGATTGTTGGAAATAGTATCGGAACGGGAATAATTGCAGTTCCGTATCTTGCGACAAAGAATAGCATGCTTGATGTTGTGTGGATGGTGGTAATCGCATATTGTATCAATGTTATTCTTCATTTAATAATAGCGGAGCTTTCATACAATAATGGAGGTGTTCAGCTTGTAAAGAGCTTTGAAGGTGAACTTTTTCACGGAAAGATGAAAAAGGTATTCAGCTGGATTATATTTGCGGTATATGGGATTGCAATTATGATAGGCATAAGCGGCAATATTAACGGCGGTGCACAGATTTTTGTTAACTGGTTTGGTATTCCGTTTGTGGCTGCACAGGTTATATATTATGTAATTGCAGGAATAGTAGTTTTTATCGGAATGAAAGCAGTCGGAATAGCACAGAAGTATGCAGTAATTCTTCTTATGGGAATTGTTGCAGTTATGACTGTGGCTACATTTATGCATCCGCTTAATTCATTTTACACAGCTGATTTTCATTGGAATAATCTTCTGGCATTATACAGCATGGTTGTGTTTGCAACATCAGCCAATCAGGCAGTTATACAGGTCGTAAAGGGGCTTGATGGTGATGCAAAAAAGATTCGCAAATCTATTTTTATAGGATTTGCACTTTCATCTGTTTTTGTACTTGTTGTAACCATGTCTGTACTTATGGGAACAAAAGGAACACTTGACAAAGAACTTGCATATATGCAGCTTGGAGAAAGTATTGGCAGCTGGGCTATGATTCTTGCGGGAATATTTTCATTATTTGCACTTCTGACTACTTTCTGGTCTAATACACTGGCATTAAGAGATGTTGTGCATGAGCAGACAGGCATAGGCAACAGAGTGAGCTGGCTTGCAGCTACTATTCCGTGTATTTTATTTGCGATATTTGGTGTTAACAGTTTTATTATTTTGACGAGAATTATGAGCGGCGTTGTGGTACTTGTAAGTATCATGCTCGTTCTTACATATGGAAAGTCAAGAAAGAAAGCAGCAAGCAGCCCTATCTGCGGTGTAGTTGGAACAGTTCCGTTTCAGGTGCTTATGGTTGTATCAACTGTTATTTCAGCAATAGGTGCTTTGATTCCGTTAAGTTAAGGAGGAATGAGATATGTTTTGCGGTGATGGATTCAGACAGAAAGACGAAGAGACTTTTTTGCTGGAAATTCCTGAAAACAGGGATTATAAGATATTGCAGCTTACAGATTTGCATCTCGGATTTGGATTATTTTCGCATAAAAAAGATAAGATGGCACTTGATGCCGTAACAAAGATAATTAATAGAACTTCACCTGACCTTATTGTTTTTACGGGAGATATAATATTTCCGTTTTTACTAAAGGCGGGTACTATGAACAATAAAAAGCAGGCGGAGAGATTTATAAGGTTTATAGATAGGTTTAAGATTCCTTATACACTTGTGTTTGGCAATCATGACTGTGAGATGGGTGCAAAATGTGGTCGTGAGCAGCTTGCAGATATTTTTACAAAAGGAAAATATTGTATATTTTCAAAAGGAAGAAAAGATATATTTGGCGTTGGCAATTTCTTTATAAATCTTACTGACAAACAGGAAAATGTGCTTATGCCGCTTGTTATGCTTGATTCCAATATGTATGGCGACGGCTGGTTTTTCAGCGGATTTGACTGTATACATGAGGACCAGACTGAGTGGTGCATGAACAGATTAAGCAAACTGAAAAAAATAAATCCGGATATAAAAGCGATGGCATTTTTCCATATGCCTGTGAGGGAATTTAAGGAAGCTTACGAGAAGATGAAGCTTGGAGATAAAAGAGTAGTCTATGAGCACGGAAGCATAGCCGAAAAAGATGAATATTTTGGTATATCATATAAAAATGGTGACTTTTTTAAAAAGGCTGTGGAAAACGGCATCATAAAATGGATGTTTTGTGGACATGACCACCTTAATACACTGTCGTTGACATATAAAGGGATACGGCTGACATATGGAATGTCTATAGACTGTCTTGGCTATAATGGCATATCAAAAAGCTATATACAGCGTGGAGGAACACTTATTACAAGAAAAATTGATGGAAGAGTTGATATAAAGATGATTCCGCTTACAAGAACAGTTTCAACAAGAGTCAGAGGGGAAAGTAAAAATCAACAATATTAAAAATAATAAAGGAGTAGTCATGAAAAGCACATTAATAAAAGACACAACAAAATCAGAAAGAATCCAGCTTGTGAAGCAGTGGGAAGAGACAGAAGGATGCGAGAGCAGCGGGATTGATCTGCTTGAATTTTTCAGGGATTATATAGACGGAGTTAAAGAAATCGCGGAAGTTAATGCGGAGTTTAACGCAAGATATATATCTGAGATTCCTGATGAAGATTCAGGTATGAGTTGTGGAATGGGAATGAGAAGATGATATATGTAAGAGATTTATTAAAACTTGATACATTCAAAGACTTTGAGCTTGTAAGCGGTGAGAATGGTCTTGACAGAGGCGTTTCATGGCCAAATGTTGCACAGACTGTAAGTATAAGAGAATGGCTTGTCGGAGGAGATGTTATTCTTATGAGTGGTGTAGGTTTAAAGATAACAGATGAATTTCTTACGGATATAGTAATACAGGCGGCGGATGGAAGAGCAGCATGTATTATTATGCTTATTAATCCTGAGCATATAGCATCAATTCCACAGGCTGCGATAGACGAGGCTGTGAAAAGAGGCCTTGCGGTTTTTGCGGCACCGTGGGAGACAAAGCTTTCAAGGGTTATAGGAAGTGTATCTATGCTTGTATCCAATGACAGGCTTGAAGAACGCATGCATAGTGAATTTCTTGACAGACTTTTATCAGGTGAGATAAATCATGACGATTCGGCATATCGCCAATCTATGGAAAAATATGGATTGCTTGGAAAAAAAGCCGTGGCAGTTATTGATTATAAATTTGATGAAAAATCGCAATGCATATAGGAATCGAAATCATACTACAATGACCGTGTTATGCGGAAAATGATAAGTCTTTTTGAGCGGTATTTTGGAAAGATTAACTATCTTAATCAATATAACCGGCAGGCTTTTATTATCTCCGCTGATAATACAGAAGAAAAAGATATTGTAAATACTATACGTACAATATATAACATATTTATAAAGGAAAATAAACATGTACATGTGCAGGCAAGGTGAGATTGCACAGGGGTTAGAAGGATTAAAGAAAAGTTATGACCAGTCAAGAATTGCAAGAAAGACAATAAACAAAAGCGGAGTAATGTTTTATAAAGAACTTGGGATATATCAGCTTTTATTTTACATTGATGACACATCAAAAATAGATGATTATGTAAAAGAAATTCTTAATCCGCTTCTTATTTATGATAAGAAGAACAATCAGAATCTTATAGATACGCTGAGAGAATATTTAAAGTGCGGACAGAATGTTTCGCAGGCATCACAGAATCTTTATATACACAGAAATACTATGATAAAAAGAGTTGAAAAAATTGAAGAGCTGCTTGGCTGCTCTATAAAGAATGCTGAAGTTACCAATCAGCTTTATAATGCAGTAAAGATATATGATTTATTTCTAAAAAAATAGAGTCATAAAAACACAAATGATAAAGAAGATGATGGTTGATGTGCATATTGTGCATTAAAAGAGGCAAAATATATGCAGTATGCACATTGAAAATTACTATATAAAATAGTATTATTCAGACATCAAGAGACAACGGAGTCCCTATAAAGGACACGTTGTCTCTTTTTTTACGCAGGCAACGAGCCAAAGTCCGTAATTGCACGGAAATTTGGCGAATGCAGCGATAGCCAGAGAGATTCGTTTTATCATAAAAAGTATTCAAGCCGGCAAGAACTTGATGATTTAACGGATTCAGATTAATTGAGGAGATGAATTAAAATGGAAAATGAAAAATCACCATTGACGGTAGGCATTAACCAGAAGATGTCGGTTGGCGAACTTTTATTATTCGCAGTACAGCATCTTATGGGTATAACATTTTTACTTGCAGTTCCGGGAATTATCGGTGCTGCGTGCGGACTTACATCTGCTGATATTGGATATATGGTTCAGTCATGTTTCATAACAGCAGGTCTTGTGACAATACTTCAGTCAATATTTATATTAAAACTTCCGGCAGTTCACGGACCAACGGCGGTATTTATGTCAGCAATACTTACAACAGGTGCTGCATATGGACTTGGAACAGCTTATGGCTCAATGTTAATTGCAGGCATAGTAGTTGCAGTATTATCAATACCTATTGGTAATATTGGTGTAATTGGTAAACTTACAAAAATACTTACATCACCACTTGTATTTGGTACATTAATGTTAATTATTGGTACACAGCTTGCAGAGATTGCAATACCGGGATGTTTCGGAACAGCAGGAACTGCTTATTATCCTTGGGTAAATCTTCTTTCAGCAGTTATAACAATTGTAGTTGCAGCAGGATTTATGCTTTTTGGAAAGAAAGGTCTTATGAAGAGAGGTGCTCTTATGGGCAATCATAGTAGGAACAATCTTTATGCAATATTAGGACACACATTGATTTCAGTTCAGTTGCACAGGCAAAACTTGTAGGACTTCCAAAGATTATGCCATATGGTTTTGGTGTGAATGTCGGTGTTGTAATACTTATGCTTCTTGCATATCTTCATTCAGTATCAGAGGCACTTGGAATGTACAGTCTCATCGCAGGCTGGGATGGACAGCAGGTTGATGAACACAGGGCAAACGGTGGTATATTCGGACTTGCAGTCGGCAATATTGTCGGTACACTTGTCGGTGGATGTCCGACAACAACATATCCTGAAAATGTAGGTATTATAAGAGCAACAGGCGTGGGCAGCCGTTTTGCAACACTTGTTATGGGTATAATAGCAATTTTACTTGGTTTCTTCCCTAAGCTTGGTATGCTTATCGCTGTAATACCATCACCTGTGTTAAATGGTGCAACAGTAATTCTTTTCGGTATGATTGCATTCAGTGGAGTACAGCATCTTAAAGATGTTGAGTGGGATGATATGAACGTAATTACAGCAGCAGTTCCTTATATAATTGCAATTGGATGTATGTTCCTTCCTGCAGATTTTACAGCAATGCTTCCATCGGCAGTTCAGAGTATTGTAACACAGCCAATGCTTGTCGGTATTATTTTACTTATAATATTAAATCTTTTAAATAATACACTTCTTCGTCCACTTTTTGAGAAGTCTGAACAATAATGAAGTAATAAAAAAGTTACTGCATAAATATAGAAAATAAAGGAGATTAACAATTATGAAAGCTTATTTTGATAATGTGAGAAAAGATGTTCCTGAGAATATTCATGATATATTTCTTGAAAAGGAGGGAACAGCAGTTATAACAATAGATATGCACGAAGGTCATCTTTCAACAGACCCTGATTGTCCATGCCCTTCTCCAAGAGGAAGACAGATTATAGAACCGCTTAACAAATTCATGGAAGAGGCAAGAGCACTTAACATTCCTATAATTCATGTGCGTTCAGTATTAAGAAAAGGCGGAGTTGATGAAAAACTTAATCCATCAGCATGGAGACTTGTATTTCCTATTACAGTCGGTGAAATTCCTAATATAGCAGAGCATGCAATTGAGGGTACAAAGTGGAATAAATTCTCTATAGATGTACATGACGAAGATTTGATTGTAAGTACAAAAAAGAGACTGAGTGCATTTTATCCTACTGATCTTGAAATGCTTTTAAGAAATATGGGAATAAAAAGAATTGTCCTCACAGGCTGTATGACAGACTGCTGTGTATTAAATACGGCATTTGATGGTGCAAACAGAGATTTCAGAATAGTAGTTCCAAGAGATCTTACAAGAGGTAGTGAACATCTTGAAGAAGCAGCTTTAAGAATCATATCGCTTCATCTTGGACTTGTTGTTGATTCAGCAGAACTTCTTGAAGACTGGAAGGACCAGACAAAATAAAAAGTTTATAAATATTAAGACAAAGGAGTCTGCATAAATATATGCAGGCTTTTTTTGTCATATAGGAGGACAAATTAGCCAGAATCCCTGGCAGAAATGGAGAGAATATGAAAAAAATTAATATTTTAATATTTATCATGCTTATATTTGCATTTATCCTGACCGGATGTTCAGGCAGCAAGGCATCGGGGGTGACAGAGGGTGTAAAAGTAAATAAAGAAGATTTAAAAATTGGTTTTGTACATTATTCCGACCCAAGTGACCAGGGATACACATATACGCATGATAGTTCAACATGGAAAATGGCAGCAGCATTAGGGATAGACAAATCCCAGATTATAAATAAATATAATGTACCTGATACAGCGGAGGCTGCAACTGCATTTCGTGAGCTTGCTGAGGATGGATGTCAGATTATATTTTCAACGTCGCATGGACATGAAGATTACCTGTTAGAGGTTGCTTTCGAGTATCCGAATGTAGTTTTCTGTCATTTCAGCGGCGTTAAAGCTGCATCAAGCGGACTTTCAAATGTTCACAATTATTTTGGCGACATTGCACAGGTGCGTTATCTGTCAGGAGTAGTTGCAGGTCTTACTACAAAAACAAACAAAATCGGATATGTCTGTGCAATGGATTACACAGAAGTAAATAATGGACTTGATGCATATTATCTCGGAGCAAAAAGTGTTAATCCGGATATTGAAGTAAGTGCGACATATCTTAATAAATGGTATGCCCCTGCACTTGAAGGTCAGGCAACAAAATCGCTTATAGATTCAGGATGTGATGTTATAAGCCACCATGCAGATTCAACGGCTGGTGCCGTTACATGTCAGGAAAAAGGTGCATTTTTCATACCATACAACAGTGATATGAGTAGTGCAGCACCGAATGCCGTTCTTACTTCTGTAAGATGGGATACATCATCTTATCTGATAATGGCGGTCCGGAATATACTTGATGGAACGCCGTCAAAGATTCCTGCTGACTATACAGGAACGCTTGAAAATGGAATGATTTATCTTGCAGATATAAATTATTCGCTGCTTGATTCTGATACGGCAGAAAAAGTAAAAAATGCGGTGGCGGATGCGGCAGCAGGCTTTGAAAACGGTACTAAACATGTATTTTGTGGTCCACTTTATAATCAAAGTGGAAAAGAGCTTGTAAAAGCAGGAGAAGTCTATATAGAACCCAAATCATCACCTACATTTGGAGAGGTTTTGCAGGGGATAGATATTAAAAAATAAAATTATTACTTTGCAAAGAAAGGCAGAATGGCTATGGAAGTTGTATTAGAGACAAAAAATTTATGCAAATCATTTGGAGCCGTAATGGTTAATGACAAAATAAATCTTACACTTCACAGAGGTGAAATAATGGCGGTTCTGGGTGAAAACGGTTCTGGAAAGACAACGCTTATAAATATGATTGGCGGAATATATTATCCTGACAGCGGTTCAATTTATTATGAAAATAAAAGAGTTGAAATACGTTCACCAAAAGATGCAGACAGGCTTGGAATTGGAGTTGTGCATCAGCATTTTAAGTTAGTTTCTTCTATGGATGCAGTAGAAAATATTGAGATTGCCCTTTCGGATAAAGAATATAAAAATAAAGCAGATATCCGTAAGAGAATAACTGATGTGGCAAAAAAGTATGGATTTATAGTAAATCCGGACAAAAAAATATGCGATATGTCAGTTTCCGAAAAACAGACAGTAGAAATAATAAAAGCAATAATAAAAGGTGCTAAGATTCTAATACTTGATGAGCCAACGGCAGTTCTTACACCACAAGAGAGCAGCAGTCTTTTTAATGTAATCCGCTCAATGAAAAAAGACGGCAAATCAATAATAATCATTACACATAAATTGCAGGAAGTTCTTGATATTTCTGATAATGTATACATTATGCGTAAAGGACGTTACATAGATACATTAAAGACAAGTGAAACAGACGAAAATGAGCTTGCCTGTAAAATGGTAGGAAAAACAGTCACATTGCAGATTGCACGTACATCTTACGAAAAGAAAAAAACAGTTCTTTCAGTGCACAACATAAGCTGTCTTTCTGATGATAAAACGGTTGGTCTTTCAGATGTTTCATTTGATTTAAAATCAGGAGAAATACTTGGAATTGCGGGAATATCAGGAAGCGGACAGAAAGAACTTTGTGAGTGTATAGACGGCATACGTGAAGTTACATCAGGAAAAATAAAATATTATGCCGAAGAAGGAAATTTTGATATAACCAATAAAAAACCGGAATGGCGAAGAAAAAATAAAACAGGATTTGGATTTGTTCCGGAAGACAGGCTTGGAATGGGACTTATCGCTTCATCGGATATGGTAGATAATATGGTGTTAAAATCATATAAAGATGAAGCCGGTGCATTTTTGCATAGGAAAAAAGCTGCTGATATAGCAAAATATCTTATTAAAAAGCTTGATATTGCAACTCCCGGTATTCATAAGCCAGTAAGAATGTTATCCGGGGGCAATGTCCAGAAGGTGCTTCTTGGAAGAGAAATTGAGGCAGGACGAGATGTGCTTATAGTTTCATATCCGGTGCGTGGTCTTGATATTAATTCGTCATATATGATTTACAACCTTCTTGATGAAGAAAGAAAAAGAGGAACAGCAATAATATTTGTAGGAGAAGACCTGGATGTTTTAATGGCATTGTCAGACAGAATCATGGTTATGGCAGACCATAGGATAGCCGGAATTACTGATGCAAGAACAGTTACAAAAGATTATCTGGGTTCACTAATGACAGATACGAAAGGGCAGGTGATATAAAATGGAAAATAAAAAAGAAAAACAACGATTTGCAAGAATAATAAAAAGACCATATATATCGGATGCTCATTCATTGATTATACGTGTGATTGCATTTGTGTTTTCTTTTATTGTGGTAAGTATTCTGCTTTTATGCATGCATTTTAATCCGTTTAATGTATTTGCTGTAATGTTAAAAGGTGCATTTGGAAAAGAATTTCTTATAAGAGAAACAGTAAAGGGAACTATTCCGCTAGTTATAACAGCGACAGGTCTGTCACTTGCATTTAGAATGAAATTCTGGAATATAGGTGGAGAGGGACAGATACTTATAGGTGGCATAGCGGCTACAGCTGTGTCATTTATTTTTGGCAGGTCAATTCCGCAGTGGGTTTTATTATCGCTTATGGCAGCAGCTTCAATTATTATGGCAGGACTGTATGGCATGATACCCGCAGTATTTAAGGCAAAATTTAAGACAAATGAGACACTGCTTACACTTATGTTTAATTATATTGCAACACAGCTGATAGTCATGCTTCAGAATACAAGGAGCTGGCAGGATGCCGCAAATAATTTTCCAAAGGTAAGAATGCTTGACTTTTATAGCAGGCTTCCAAGAGTGTTTGGAGTACATATTGGCTGGATAATTGCACTTGTCATGCTTGTTCTCTATTATTTTTATATACAGAAAACAAAGCATGGATATGAGATTAAAGTTATAGGCGATTCAATGGAGACAGCACGATATGCAGGCATTAACGCATCAAAAGTCATGATACGGACGATGTTTTTGTCGGCAGCGTTATGTGGACTTGCAGGATTTCTTCAGGTTGCAGGAGCAGACGGAACATTATCAGAATCAACAGCCGGAGGAGTCGGATTTACAGCGATTATGGTTGCATGGATGGCAGATATGAAACCGGTAAGAATTCTTATAATGTCGGCGTTTATAGCAATTCTTAACCGTGGTGCCGGAAATCTTCAGACGGTATATCTTATTCCATCATCATTTGCCAATATAATGATAGGTATAATACTTTTGTTTATGTTAGGCTGTGAATTTTTCATAAAATACAAAGTTTCATTTTCATTTATGTCAGGAAGGAAATCATCCGCGATAAATGATAAAGGAGGCAGATATGATTATTAATTTTCTTATTGCGGCAGTTCTTGCCGGTGCACCGCTTGTTCTTGCAACAGTTGGCGAAATAATTACAGAAAAATCGGGAAATATTAATCTAGGTGTGGAAGGCACAATGTATATTGGTGCCGTTGCCTCGCTGGCTGGTGCCGTTGCTGCAGAAAAATTAGGTCTGTCAGGTTTTGGGGCGGCAGCAGTATCATTTATTGCAGGAGCGTTAAGCGGTATGATAACATCAGCACTTTTTGGATTTATGACAATATCGTTGAGAGTAAACCAGAATGTTGTCGGACTTATCATAACAATTATGGGAACAGGCATTGGCAACTTTTTTGGTGAACTTATGGGTCAGGGAGCAGGCGGATATATCAGCGTTACAGATGAAACAAAAGCTGTATTTTCGGGAATACATATTCCGGGTTTATCTTCTGTTCCGGTTATTGGTGAATTACTGTTTTCATACAATGGAATGGTATATTTCTCACTTGCAGCAGCTTTGACGGCTTTTTTCATAATTAAAAAGACAAAAATTGGATTAAAGCTGACAGCAGTGGGCGAGAACCCATATGCAGCTGATGCGGCAGGTGTTTCAGTGACAAAATACCGCTATATTGCCTCTGTTATTGGAGGTGCTTTGTGTGGACTCGCCGGAATGTATATGTGTATGGTAACAAATTCGGGAGTATGGGTTCATGGCTGCATAAGCGGATATGGCTGGCTTGCTGTTGCTCTTGTGATTTTTTCAGCATGGAATCCGTTAAAATCAATTTTTTGCAGCATAATATTCGGTGCACTTATGATAATGAGGCTTTATATTGCAATTCCGGGGCTTAATCCATTTATATATGATATGTGTCCATATATTGTAACAAGCATAGTTATTATAATTACAAGCATAAGAAAAACAGGAAAAGATCATATTCCTGAATCACTTGGTGAAAATTATTACAGGGAAGAAAGGTGACTGGTCTGATTTAAAAAATATAAAAAAAGAAGCTTGACATCCAAAAATATTGACAATACAATAGTTGCATATACAACAATTGGAGGTGCAACTAATGTTAAGAAGAATTTTTTCTTACATGAAACAATATAAAAAATATGCTTATCTGGCATTATTTTGTATTGCTGTTGAAGTGGTACTTGAACTTATGGTTCCGCTTATAATGGCAGATTTAATAGACACCGGAGTGGCTAATGCAGACGAGATGTATATCTATAAGAAAGGTATACAGATGGTCTGCTGTGCTGCTGCGGCTTTATTTTTTGGAATAGGGAGCTCAAGATTTTCTGCACTTGCGGGTCAGGGACTTGGTGCTAATTTAAGAAAGGCTGAATATGAGAAATTACAGTCATATTCATTTACAAATATAGACCATTTCAGGGTATCATCACTTGTTACAAGGCTTACAAGTGATGTTACAAATATTCAGAATTCAGTGTCAACAGGTATGAGACCATTTGGACGAAGCCCTGTTATGCTTATATTTGCCACAGGAATTGCATTCAGCATTAATTCAAAGCTGGCACTTGTATTTTTTGTCGCACTGCCGGTTCTTGCAATTCTGCTTGCTGCAATAATATTGAATGTCCGTCCGCTATATTCAAAGATGCAGTCGGCGATAGATTTGCTTAACAGAACGATTCAGGAAAATCTTACAGCAGTAAGAGTAGTTAAATCATATGTCCGTGGAGATTATGAGACAGCTAAATTTGAAGAGGCGAATCTTAATCTTAAAAATGAATCCGAAAAAGCATTTGGAATTTCAGTACTAAATATGCCATCATTTCAATTTGTAATGTATGGTACAATTCTGGCACTTCTCTTATTCGGAGGCCATCTTGTAAACATGGGACAGTTAAAAATCGGTGAACTTACAGGGTTTTTAAGTTATGTACTGCTTATACTCAATTCACTTATGATGATGTCTAATGTATTTCTTATGATGACACGTTCCCTTGCGTCTGGTGCAAGAATCGTTGAGGTAATAGATGAAAAAATTGATATGACTGATGAGTCTGCCGAGGATATAAGTGTTGAAAAGGGTGGAATCGAATTTGAAAATGTATGGTTTAAATATAAAAAAGAAGCAAAAGAGTATGTACTTTCTGATGTTTCTTTTAAAATAGAGCCGGGGCAGACAGTCGGAATTATAGGTCAGACAGGTTCTGCGAAGACAACGCTTGTACAGCTTATCCCCAGACTTTATGATGCAACACAAGGAACTGTAAAAATAGATGGTGTTGATGTCAGAAAATATCCTATGAAGCATTTGCGTGATGCAGTTTCAGTTGTTCTTCAGAAAAATACTCTGTTTTCAGGAACAGTGCTTTCAAATTTAAAATGGGGTGATGATAATGCTTCTATGGAAGAAATTGACAAAGCGTGCCACATTGCGTGTGTAGATGAATTCCTTGACAGACTGCATGATGGATACATGACAAAGATTGAACAGGGTGGTGTTAATGTTTCAGGTGGACAGAAACAAGAGACTTTGTATTGCAAGAGCAATAAAACCTAAGGTGCTTATTCTTGATGATTCAACGAGTGCGGTTGATACTGCGACAGAAGCAAAAATCAGGGAAGGACTTGCTAAGGAACTTCCTGACATGACAAAGATTATAATTGCACAGCGAATTTCATCAGTACGTCATGCAGACCAGATTATTATTCTTGATAAAGGCAGGGTAAACGGAATCGGAACACATGAAAGCCTGCTTGCAGAAAATACGATTTATCAGGAAATATATGAATCCCAGAAGGAAGGAGCTGATTTATAATGGCAAAATATGTAGGATATAAAAGACCAAAAGATACAAAGAAAACGTTAAAACATCTTTTTGCATATCTTGGAATGCACAAATGGGCATTTCTATCCGTAGCGGTCCTTGTGTTTATAAGTGCAGGTGCTAATATAATGGGTACATATCTTATAAAACCGGTTGTCAATAAATTCATTACTCTGGGAGATATACATGGGCTTTTTAAAGCTGTGGCAGGAATGGGTATCATGTATCTTTGTGGTGCAATGGCGACGCTTTTTTATAATAGGCTCATGGTAAAGACATCTCAGAAAGTAATTCAGGAAATCAGAAAGGATTTATTTAATCATACACAAAAGCTTCCTTTGAAATATTTTGACGCACATACACATGGTGAACTTATGAGCCGTTTCACCAATGATGTAGATACAGTACAGGAGGCTATGAATAATAGTTTTGCAATGATTATCCAGAGTTTCATGATGCTTTTTGGAACAATTACCATGATGATGGTTTTAAGTATAAGACTTTCAATGATAGTAGTTATATTTCTAATCATTATGTTTATCTTTATAAAATACAACGGAAAGCACAGTAAAAAATATTTTAACAGACAGCAGGAAGAACTTGGTAAAATAAATGGTTATGTTCAGGAAATGACTGCCGGACAGAAAGTGGAAAAAGTATTTAACCATGAAGAAAAAGATTTTGAGGAATTTTGCAGATTAAATGAAAATTTCAGGAAAGAATCAACAAGTGCATTGACATATGCAGGATTTATGATACCTGTTATAGTCAGTCTTTCATATCTTAATTATGCAGTATCAGCGTGCGTCGGAGGAATATTTACAATAAAAGGAATTATGGATCTTGGAAGTCTTTCTGCATATCTTGTATATGTAAGACAGTCTGCCATGCCGCTTAACCAGTTTACACAGCAGATAAATTTTCTGTTGTCGGCATTGTCAGGTGCTGAGCGTATATTTGACATGATGGATGAAGAACCTGAGATTGATGAGGGAAATATCACATTGTGTAATGTCAGACGTAATGAGGATAATTCACTTAGTGAATGTGAAGAAAAAACAGGAATATTTGCATGGAAAGTGCCTGAAAATGACACATATAAATATATCGAATTAAAGGGTGATGTACGTTTTGATAATGTTGTATTTGGATATACACCCGAAAAAACGATACTTAATAAAATATCGCTTTATGCAAAGCCGGGTCAGAAGATTGCTTTTGTCGGCTCGACAGGTGCAGGAAAGACTACGATTGTCAATCTTATTAATAGATTTTATGAAATATCATCAGGAACAATTTATTATGATGGAATAGATATAAGGCGGATAAAAAAAGATGATTTACGTCATTCACTTTCAATGGTAATACAGGATACACATCTTTTTACAGGCACAATTGCTGATAATATAAGATATGGAAATCTTTTTGCGACAGATGAAGAAGTAAGACAGGCAGCAATAATTGCTAATGCAGATTCATTTATAAAAAGACTGCTGATGGATACGATACAATGCTTTATTCAGATGGAAGCAATCTTTCAGGACAGAGACAGCTCCTTGCGATTGCAAGAGCCGCTGTAGTCAAAAGCCGCCTGTACTTATTCTTGATGAGGACAAGTTCAATTGATACGAGAACAGAGACTTATCGAAAAGGCATGGATGCCATTATGGAGGGCAGGACAGTCTTTGTAATAGCACACAGGCTTTCTACAGTAGAAATTCCAAGGCAATTATGGTGCTTGAAAAGGTTAGAAATTATTGAGCGTGGAAGCCATGAGGAACTGTTGGAGCAAAAAGGAAGATATTACAGATTGTATACAGGGCAGTTTGAACTTGAATAAAATAAGTTATATAATAATGTGGATATAGACAATTGGGTATTGAAGATGCAAGATATTAAATATAAAAAGAGGTTTTTACTTTATGAAACATGAAGATATCAAAAATATATTATTTAAAATAGAGCTTTCAAGAAGAAATTTTTTAAGACCGTATTTTATAGAAATAGGTCTCACAGTCGGGCAGGGACAGCCGAGGATTTTAAGGGAGTTATATCTGTCGGGACCGATGAATCAAAGAGAACTTGCAGATGCATGTTTCCTTGATGTGACAACAATGTCAAGAACAATTGACCGGCTTGTTTCTGCCGGTGATTGTTCGTGAAAGCAATCAGAGTGCAGACGTTCATTTATTATATCACTTACAGATAACGGTAGGAAAAAGCCGAAGATGTAATAGATATATTTGCTATGGCTGACGAAGTATTCTGCGAAAATATAAGTGAAGAAGAACTCGAAAGCTTTTGTAAAACAGCACAAAAGATTGAAAATAATATTATTTGTAAAGCCAGTCAGAAAACTGAGTGAGACTGTCACGTCCGCCACATATATATAATACGTCATCTTTCTGGAAAGTATAATGAGGGTCAACGGTGTTGGAAACAACACCGCTTTTTTCAATTGCAATAATATTCAGGTTAAAACGTGAACGCAGATTGAGATCAATTACACTTTTTCCAATAGCATTGGCAGGAATTTTCATCTTTGAAACATTAATCTGTTCACTAAGCTGTACAAAATCGATTACACTTGAAGTAATGAGACGGTTGGCAAGTCTTATAGCCATATCGCGTTCCGGATATACAACTTCAGCACCGAGTTTTTCAAGAATCTCACCATGTTCAGCACTTTTGGCTTTTGAAATTACATGTGGAATTCCCATTGATACAAGATTAAGAGTTGTAAGTATTGAAGTGTCGAGCTGTTCGCCGATACACACGACAGCAACATCACAATTCTGTATACCAGTGGATTGAAGTGATTTTTTATCTATATTTTTAACGACAAATGCATTTTCAGTATATTCACGAAGCTCTGCAACTTTTTCTTCATCGCAGTCAATTATGAGAATATCATTGCCTTCTTTTGCAAGCTCAATAGCAAGAGCATATCCAAATCTACCGATTCCGACAATTCCGTATGAAGTTGTATTACTTTTTGATTTCTTAAACATAAAATTATAAATCTCCTTGTATCTAAGTTTATGTAGGCTGTGAGCCGTATTCGCATGTTATGGACTGCCAAAGATGCGTCAGTTTCAGCCGACAGATATATTTCCTTCCGGGTAAGAAACACGCTCACCTTTGCTGAAATACCATACTGTTACAATCGTTAGCGGACCTAGGCGACCGGCATACATTATTATAATTGAAAGAAGCTTTGCCCCCATTCCTAACTGCTGAGTTATTCCTGTTGATAATCCTGATGTGCTGAATGCACTTGTTACTTCAAAAAATACATCTATAAAAGAAAGCTCGGGTTGTAAAACAAGCATAATATAAGTTCCGGTAAGAACTATGGCAGCTCCGATAGCTGTTATAATTGCAGCTTTGCTGAAAGCATTTTTTGGAACAGCATAGTGAAAAGCCTTTTCAGATTTGTTTGTAGCTGCAGATTTGATTCCCTGCAATAAAACAAAAAATGTGCTTGTCTTTATACCGCCGCCGGTTGAACCTGGAGATGCACCTATAAACATAAGTATAATTACAACGAGAAGTCCGGCTGATGAAAAGTTACCGAGTGGATATGTTGAAAAACCGGCTGTTCTTGTTGAAAAACTAAGGAAAAAAGCACCAAGCCATGAAATATTTTCAGTTGCCTTAATGAGAAGTGTACCTGAAACAATAAGGAACAGACTCATTGAAATTACAACACGCGAATGCATAGAGAGCTTTTTCCAGTGAAAATGTTTAATTCTTAATTCACGGATTACAAGAAAACCGATACCTCCAAAGAATATGAGCACACAAGTTATAATATTAAGTGTAAAATTATCATAATATCCTGTAAGACTCCGGTAATTGCCAAGAATATCAAATCCGGAATTGTTAAATGCCGCAATTGAGTGGAACAGGCTTATTCCGAGAGCCTCAACGGGCGGATAATCCTTAGAAAATACAATATAACTTAGCATGGCACCAACCAGCTCAAAAAAAACTGTTGTCATAAAAATATCGCGGATAAATATAATCATGCCTTTTCCGGAATCAACATTAAGAGCATCACGGATAAGGCTTCGTCCTTTCATATTAACTTTTTTTCCCATGGCAATGATAATTCCGGCACCGATGGCAGTAACGCCAAGACCGCCAATCTGAATGAGCATAGCAAGGAAAAATTGTCCAAGAGGAGTAAATGTATCTTTGGCATCAACACTTACAAGTCCGGTTACGCAGACAGCACTTGTTGATGTGTAAAGCGAGTCTATATATTCAAGATGCACGCCAGGTCGTACACTGCATGGCAGCATAAGAAGTATTGAGCCTGTAAGTATTGCAAGAGCAAATCCAAGAGCAATAATGCGTGATGTGGATAACTTTTTAAGTAACATGAACATCTGTGTAAAGGTCCTTTCATTTTTGTTTTTAAACAAGTGGTGTCATAACCGGTGTAAAACGTGGTGCAACACTTATATAAAACTTATGAACTTTTTCAATATATGAGTCAGCTTCACTTTTGTTATGACCAAGGAAGTGAAGCTGCTGTTCAAGATAATATCTTAAATAGGTATCTGTCTTAATCTCACCTTTGTGATTGAGAACGTAATCTACAACGGCAGGTTTGATGGCCGATATACTTATTGTTGCAAGCATTGTATATTCCGGTGTCTGTGCATATTCTGAAGAATAGCGGCAGAATACATCGGAGATATGTTCCTGGATAAAACGTCTGTTTTTTGGTTCACCACCGATAAATTCATGAAAAAAATTGCCATATTTTTCATTTGTAATACAAAGATAAAGTTCAAGTGTACTAGAGAACAGGAACAGCGTAAGCTCGTCCATATCAGGAAAATATTCTGCGATAAGTTCATCAAACCTGTCACGGATACTGCTGTATATTATAAGTCCCATCTCGTTTTTATTTTTAAAGTAATAATTCAAAAGTCCAAGATTAGTATTGGCTTTTTCAGAAATCATGCGGGCAGTTGTTTTATGGAATCCATATTCATAAAATAAATCTCTTGCCACAAAAAGAATTCTGTTTTTTGTTTCTTCACCTTTTGACATGATACTCTCCAATTCTTATACTAATTTAGTATTAGTATACCACTGATGATATATAGTGTCAATGATGCATTGTAAAATGAGAACATTGTACTATTTATTGATTACACTTGTAGGACAGCCGTCGAGATATGCCTTGAAATTAGATATGGCAACCGAAACTGAACGCAGTCTTGATGTCTTTGGCAGGTATGCGATATGGTCTGTTATCGTAGCGTTTTCACAGTGAAGGATTCCAAGGTCATGGCGTGGGGGCTCCTCACTTATGACATCAAGACCGGCGGCATAAATTTTGCCTGAATTTAAGGCATTAACGAGGTCATCCTCATTTATAAGACCACCACGGGATGTGTTTATTAATATAACGCCGTCTTTCATTTTAGCAATGCTTTCTTTATTAATAATGTTTTTAGTTGCATCGGTAAGAGGTGTGTGAAGCGATATTACATCCGAGCGTGACAAAACTTCATCAAGACTTACCTGCTCTATAAAATCATATTCGGCACCGGTTTTTAAATGTCTGTTGAAAGAAATAACATTCATACCAAAGCCTTTTGCAATAAGTGCAGCATGATAACCTATTTTTCCAAGACCGATGATGCCGAAAGTCATACCGTTAAGTTCTATCTGGTCACTCAATCCGAACATGTAACGTGGAGATGGATCATTTACCCAGTCATGTGTCTTAACATAGCTGCTGTGAAGTTCAACCTTATGGCATATATCAAGAAGAAGAGCAAATGCAAATTCTGCGATTGTAGAAGCACCATAGGCTGTATTGGTTATCGTAACACCGTATTTGTGCGTAAGTTCAACATCAAATTCCTCATATCCGTGAGCCATTCCAGCCATATATTTAAGCTTTGGATGTTTAATAAATAAATCCTCAGTGATAAGGTCTTTCCTTAAATAAACGCCGATTACGGCCTTTTTCGGTATCTGAATCAATAATATTGCTTATTTCTTCAGATGTAAGAGATTTGTCATAAGTATAAAAATGACATTCAAGACCGGGAATTAATTCAAGCATATGCCATTTTTCCATCATTTCATTAAGAGTTATGTCCAAACTTTTTGGTTTACTTACTAATACCTGTACTTTCATAGCAGTCAGTCCTTTCTTATTTTATATCAGCAGCAGAAGCTGTTAAAAGCCGTCCATCTGCTTTATATAAAAGAGTTTAAATTATACACGTATAAAAGTCAAGACACTATTTTAACGCGTTAAAGAAAGTTTTAAAGACAATTAAAATCATCTATAACTTAATATAATATGGTAAAAATGGAAAATAACCTAATTATGTTAAATAAAAATCAAAAAACACTAAAGTTGTGTATGAAGTATAAAAATACATATTGACAAAATGATTATACGTGTGTAATATAAGCTCATGCAAAACAAAAGCATAAAACAAAAAAGTGAGGTGATGACATGGAAGCGGGTGAAAGGGTTAATGCACTCGGTACAAAAAAATTATTTGCCTTAATTGTTTCTATGTCGATTCCGGCAATATGCGGCAATATAACAACTGCATTATATAATGTGGTTGACAGATTATTTGTAGGTCAGTTTGTTGGAAGAAATGCATTGGGAGCAATCGGACTTATGTTTCCGTTAAACAATGTAACCTCAGCAATTACCGTTCTTCTTACTATAGGAGGCGGGGCACTTATTTCCTTATCACTTGGAAGAAAAGAAAAAGACAAAGCAGACGAAGCTTTTACGAATATTGTTTCAATGGGAGCCATACTTGCATTTATTGTTACATTATTTTTCTTCATATTCGCCAGTCAGCTTATATCTTTATGTGGAGCGAGGGAAAGTTCAGCACTTCATAATCCGGCGGTTGATTATTTAAGAATTATAGCAATTGGGCAGTTTTTCCAGATTATGAATCTCGGACTTGCAGGAGCAATAAGAGCAGAAGGAAATGTCAGGTATTCGATGGTTGTTTCAATGATAGGAGCACTCCTAAATATTGGTCTGGATGCACTCTTTATCATAGTATTCAATGCAGGATTACAGGGAGCCGCAGCCGCGACAGCTTTAAGCCAGGTTGTGGGAGCCACGGTAAGTGTCTTGTATTTTACAAGGAAAAAAAGTGTACTAAGATGGGCAGGATTAAAAAGTGTCAGATTTAAAAAGATGCTTGAAATTGCAGGTCTTGGTGCAGCACCGGCAGTTTTTCAGGGCTTTGGTCTTGTAAATAATCTCATAACCAATAATTCACTTATGATATATGGTAATAATGAGATGGGAGCCGGCGGAGGAGATTTAGCAATCTCAGCACTGTCAGTAGTAAATACTGTTGAGAGCATTGCACTTATGGTTGTACTGGGAATGAACAATGCAATATCTACAATAATAAGTTACAATTATGGAGCAAAACAGTACAAAAGGACAAGAAATGCAGCATTGATTGGTCAGGCAATTGCATTTGTGATATGCACGGTGGTATGGCTTCTGATGATGATTGTACCGAAAACATTATTTGCAATATTTTCAAGCGGCGATGCCCAGCTTGCCGAATATGGAGCAATGGCAATGAGAAAATCAAAGATGTTTATGCTATTCTTGGGATTTCAGACATTGGCTTCGATGTACTTTTCGGCAATAGGAAAACCAAAGGTTGCAACATTTATTTCAATCAGCAGGAACGGATTATTTTTAATTCCGGCATTGTTGATTCTTCCAAGATTTTTGGGACTGAATGGAGTTTTATACAGTTCAAGTGTTTCAGATTTCTGTTCACTTATACTTGTATCAACTATATACATAAATGGAATTTTACAATTGAATAAAAAAGAAAAAGAGGAATATAGCAAAGGCGCTGTTGAATGAAAAAACAACAGGGTCTTTTTTTATACTAATTCAGAAAAGAAAAAAGGAGGAGAAAATTATGCTGAAGTATATTTTAAAAAGACTGGGGTTAGGAATAGTTACCCTGTTTGTTCTTATTACAATAACATTTTTTCTGACAAGACTGATGCCCGGCAATCCGTTTTCATCAGACAATATTTCAGCTACGGCACTTGCACAGCTCAATTCAAAATATGGATTGGATAAGCCGCTTGACCAGCAGTATTTACTGTATATGAAGAATCTCTTACATGGAGATTTGGGAGTGTCTTACAAAAAGACAGGTGTTTCAGTAAATACAATTATTGCACAGGGACTTCCGAATACGGTTTCACTCGGATTAAGTGCATTTGTATTTTCACTTATTGTAGGAGTTGCAATGGGAATATGGATGGCAGCAACGAAAAAAGAATGGGTGAGAGGTATTCTTCTTACCGGAACTACACTTGGTGTAAGTATTCCAAACTTTGTATTTGCGATTCTTTTAATGCTTGTATTTGGTGTTTACCTGAAAGTGCTTCCGGCAACGGGACTTACAACACCGAGACATTATATACTTCCTGTTCTTGCAATGTCGGCATATCCGATTTCACAGATTTCAAGACTTGTACAGTCAAGCTACAGCGAAGCAATGAATCAGGACTATGTGGTAATGGCAAAGGCGAAAGGTCTTAAAAAGAGCACTATTACTTTTAAGCATATTTTGAAAAATGCGATTTTACCTGTAATTACAATCGCAGGTCCAATGATAGCATTCCTTCTTACAGGTAGTTTTGTAATTGAAAATGTATTTGCTATTCCAGGTATCGGACGCGAGTTTGTAAATGCGATTTCAAACAGAGATTATACGATTATTATGGGAATGACAATTTTTATCGGTGCGATGATTATTGTATGCAATCTTCTGGTTGATATTATATCAGCTGTTGTTGATCCTAGAATAAAACTTTCAAAGTAGGAGGTAAGTGCCATGTTAAATAAATCAGAATATTTTGAACCGATAGACCCAGACGAAAAGAATGATGAATTTATCGCCATTGAAAGCAAGAGCTTTTTTAAAGATGTCTGTGAGAGGTTCGTAAAAAATAAAAGAGCAATGATTGCACTTGTAATATTTTTAATAATTGCACTTATGGCAATATTCGGACCGATGATTTCCCCATATTCATATGACGGAATGGATACAGCAATAATGAACCAGCGTCCCAGCACAGCACACTGGTTTGGAACAGACAGATTCGGAAGAGACCTTTTTACAAGAGTTCTTTATGGTGCAAGAATCAGTCTTATGGTTGGTATTGTTACAGCAGTGATTAATACGATAATCGGTGTTATTTACGGCGGTATCGCAGGATACGTCGGAGGACGTGTTGATATGTGGATGATGAGACTTACGGATATTCTTTATTCAATACCGGAACTTCTCTACATAATCCTCATAATGCTGATATTCGGTTCAAATGTGCGAAGCATTATTATTGGTGTCTGCGTGGCAGGCTGGATTTCAATGGCAAGAATGGTAAGGTCACAGATTATTACATTAAAAGAACAGGAATTTGCACTTGCCGCATTTGTTCTGGGAGCGAATAGCAGAAGGATTTTATTTAAACACCTGATTGTCAATTCACTCGGAACAATTATTGTAACAGTAACACTTATGATACCTCAGGCAATATTTATGGAAGCTTTTCTTAGCTTCGTGGGTGTAGGTATTTCGGCACCGATGGCAAGTCTCGGTACACTGGCACAGGATGCAAGAACATATCTTGAGATTTTCCCATATCAGATGCTGTTTCCTGTAGCGGCTATTTGTGTAACAATCTTCAGCCTTAACTTCATCGGTGAAGGTTTGAACTCAGCATTAAATCCTAAGGGAAAGAGATAAGGAGGCACGCCTATGAAACTCTTGGAAATAAAAAATCTGACAACAGAATTTAAAACAGGACAGGGAATTGTAAAGGCAGTAAGAAATGTCAATTACAGTCTTGAAAAAGGAGAAATATTAGGAATTGTCGGTGAATCCGGTTCCGGAAAAAGTGTCGGAATGCTTTCCTTAATGGGACTTTTGGCAGACAACGGAAGAATCGTATCTGGCAGCATTATATTTGATGGTGAGGAGATTTCTCCAATAAGCGAAAAATACAAAAACAATAAAAAAGCATATGAAAAAAGAATGCAGGAAATAAGGGGCAATGATATAGGAATGATTTTTCAGGACCCGATGACATTCTTAAATCCGATATTGAAAGTCGGAACACAGATTGAGGAACAGATTTTAAGACATACAAAGTGCAGTAAAAAGGAAGCGAGAGAAAGAGCTATAGAGCTTATGAAAAAAGTCGGAATACCAAGTCCGGAAAAGAGAATCGACCAGTATCCGTTCCAGTTTTCAGGTGGTATGAGACAACGAATTATCATAGCGATTGCACTTTCATGCAATCCTAAGCTGATTATTGCAGATGAACCTACAACGGCACTGGATGTTACAGTTCAGAGCCAGATATTGGAACTTTTACAACAGATAGCCGAGGAAACGGGAACAGCGATTATTATGATAACACATGATCTCGGCGTAGTTGCAACACTTTGTCAGAAAATTAACATTATGTACGGCGGACAGATTGTTGAACACGGAACAACAGATGAGATTTTTTATAATCCTAAGCACCCATACACAATGGGACTTTTAAGAAGTATAGGAACTCATACAAACGGTGAACGTCAGTCACTTATCCCGATTCCGGGAACACCGCCTGATTTGTTAAAGCTTAATTCGGGTTGTGCGTTTATGCCAAGATGCAGTAAGGCAATGAAAATCTGTAAGGATTATATGCCATGCAGGACGCAGTTTTCAGAAGACCAGTATTGCAGCTGCTGGGAATATTGCAAAGACAGTGCAGACAAAATTGTTCAGGAACAGTCAGCAGCAGTGAATGGATGATTGGCAGAGATTATAATACTTAAAAATCAAAAAGCTTAAATCATGGACAAAGAAACGGAGGCAGGGCTTATGACAGAAAATGTAAAGGAAAATACACCGATTATTCGTGTAAAAGAGCTTGAAAAATATTTCCTCGCAAAAAGAGGTTATATCCATATGAGCCAATATGTTAAGGCTGTTGACGGAATTTCACTCGATGTTATGGAAGGCGAAACAGTAGGTCTTGTCGGTGAGAGCGGCTGCGGCAAATCAACACTCGGCAGAACAATTATGAAAATATATGAGCCTACAGGCGGAGAAATATTTTACCGCGGACAGAATATAACGAAACTCAGTAACAAAAAAATGCACAATTTAAGAAAAAGCATGCAGATGATATTTCAGGACCCATATGCGAGTCTTAATCCGAGATTTACAATCGGTGACATTATCGAAGAACCTATGGTAATCCATAACATGTATACAAAGGCTGAGAGAAAAGAAAAGGTTTATGAACTTCTTGAACTCGTTGGATTAAAGCCCGACCATATCAGAAGATATCCGCATGAGTTTTCGGGAGGTCAGAGACAGAGAGTTGGAATTGCAAGAACTCTTGCATTAAATCCTGATTTTATAGTCTGCGATGAACCTATATCAGCACTGGATGTTTCAATTCAGGCACAGATAATTAATCTTCTTGAAAAGATTCAGGACGAACAGGGAATTTCATATTTGTTTATCGCCCATGATCTGGGAATGGTAAAACATATAAGCCATAAAATAGGAGTTATGTATCTGGGACATCTCGTAGAATTCGGAGATGCCGATGAAGTGTATAATCACCCGCTTCATCCATACACGGAAGCACTTATGTCAGCCGCTCCTATTCCTGACCCTAAGCTGGCAAGGGAAAGTAAGAGAATCATGTTAAAGGGCGAAATACCAAGCCCTCTTGATATGCCGACAGGCTGTCCTTTTGCATCAAGGTGTCCGAGATGCAGAGAAGAATGTCTCGCAGGACCGCCAATCATGGTAAATGTTGGAGACAGAAAGGTTGCCTGTTTTGATTATTTATAATTGCAGTGTCAAAATATTGTGCACACACTTGTGCCGGCATAAAACAAATTGATTAACACGCCATAAGGCTGTTAATAGATACCCCGAACAAAAAAGGAGGAATTAATATGAGAAAAGGTTTTTTTAAGAAAATGGCAGCAGTAGTGCTGGCAGTCGTAACCACAATGACAATGTTTACAGGCTGCGGCGGTGCAGGAAGCACATCAGCTTCAACAAAATCTATTACAATTCAGGGAGGTAATACCGAAGGTGACTTAGACCCTGCGGGTGTTGCACTGGGTATGTTTATCCAGTATTCAAGACTTTGTCTCGAACCGCTTGTAACATATGATTCAGATGGTAAGGTAAGTAAGGCGATGGCTGAGTCATACGAGGAAAGTTCGGATGGACTTACTTGGACATTCCATCTTAGAAAAGACGCAAAATGGAGTGACGGTTCAGCAGTAACATCAGCCGATTTTGTAAACACAATCAAGCGTTCACTTGATGGAAAGACATCAAAATCAATATATGCGGATATGTTAAGCCCGATTGTGGGAGCCACAGAAGCATATGCAGGAACTGCATCTGTAGATAATGTCGGTGTTACAGCACCTGATGATTACACAATTGAATTCAAACTTGTAAAACCTTGTTCATATTTCTTAAAGCTCATTGCAATGCAGTGCTGTTATCCTTCAAAGGCAGGAATTGCAACAAATGAAAATGAGACATGGTATACAGACCCTAAGACAAACCTTGCAAATGGTGCATTTTACATGACCGAATATGTACAGGGCCAGTATTATAAGTTAAAGAAGAATCCTAACTATTATGATGCTGATAAGGTATATCTTGAAGATATTACAGTTAAGTTTATAGATGATGCGACAGCAGCAGTTTCAGCTTATAAGACAAACGAAGTTGATTTTGCAACAAATCTTCCGGCTTATGTAATGTCAGAGTACCAGGGCAAGAGCGATTTGGTATTACAGCCTAATATCACAACAAGATTTATACTTTTCAACGTGACAAAGGCACCATTTAACAACGATAAGGTAAGAAGAGCAATATCTATGGCACTTAGCAGAGCAGAAATCTGTAAGACAGTCGGTGATGACTACGAGGCATCAACACAGTTTATTGCAAAATACATGCTTTCTAATCTCGGAACAGGTAAGAAATTCAGTGATGAATCAGGAGAGATGGTAACAGAGGACATTGCAAAGGCAAAATCACTTCTTGCCGAGGCAGGTTATCCTAACGGAGCAGGTTTCCCTACTGTTACATACAACTATCCTAATAATGAACAGGATAAACTTATTGCACAGGCAATACAGGCACAGTTAAAGTCAGCACTTAACATTAATGTTGAACTTAACGGTATGGAATCACAGGTATGTGTATCAGAGAGAAAATCAGGAAACTTTGATATGACAAGACATAACTGGACAGCCGATTATGATGATGCAATGGATTATCTGCTTATGTGGACATCAACATCCGGACTTAATGATGCAGGAATTAAAGACGCTGATTATGACAAGCTTTGTGAGGATGCGACAGCAGAACTTGATGAGACAAAGAGAAATACTATAATGCATGATGCAGAAAAGCTTCTTGTAACAGACAAGGCATATGTTGCACCGCTTGCAACAAATAAGACAATCTGTCTCTTAAATCCAAAATACACAGGTTACTCATTTGATTCAGCCGGTCAGATTCTTCTCAAGTTCATCAAGGCAGCAGAATAAAAGATAATAATTAATAGTAACTAAAGGCATGACATGAGGGCTGCCACACATAAGTGCGGCAGCCTTTTATAACAAAGAGGGTAAATCCTCTGCTCCTGCAAGGGCAGACGTATTTTCCTAATAAAACAAGGAGGATTATTATGAGCTTAGAAGATTTAGTAAAAGACGGAATTAAGAATATACCTGCATACATACCGGGAGATACAGCAGAAAGTGTTGAAAAAAAATATGGAATCGCACCTGAAGATATTTTAAAACTTGCTTCTAATGAAAACCAGTTCGGACCTTCGCCGAAAGCAGTTGAGGCAATGGCAAAGGAAGTCGGAAGAGTACATATTTATCCTGACCCATTCTGTATTGAGATAAGAAAGAAAATCGGTATTATGAACGGATTTGATGACAGCGGCGATAATGTAGTTATTGCAGTCGGTGCGAGTGGAATTTTATCGCTTCTGGGAGAAGTATTTATCAAAAAAGGCGATGAAGTAATATTCTGTGAGCCTACATTTGGTGCATATGCGGGAGCAGTAATCCGAAATGACGGAACACCTGTAGTCCTTCCTCTCACAGAAGACTTGAAATTTGATTTAAAAGCAATGTATAACGCAATCACTGATAAGACAAAGATGATTTGCATATGTAATCCGAACAATCCTACAGGTACGGTCGTTGACAGTGAAGAATTAAAAGAGTTTATACATAAAGTTCCGAAAGATATAATCATTGTTGTTGATGAAGCTTATATCGAGCTTTCAAGCAATCCTGATGTAAAGAGTATGGTTTCTGAAATCAGCGATGATACAAATGTTGTTGTTGCGAGAACATTTTCAAAATTATATGGTCTTGCAGGCGTCAGATTAGGATATGCAATGTGTAATAAGGAAATGCATGCGATTCTCCAGAAATGCACAAGTGTATTTACAGGAAGCAGGGTTGCACTTGCAGGAGCAATGGCTGCACTTGACGATGAAGAATATATCAAAAAGACAAAAGCAGCAATGCTTGAGGGCAGAAAATATCTTACTGATGAATTTACAAAAATGGGATTTTACGTATATCCTTCCGAGACAAATTTCCTTTATGTGAATACAGGATACAATGCTGCTGAATTTGCAGAAGAATGTAAAAAATATGGCTTGATTATAAGAGGTAATTTCGAGTATAGTAGAATTACAGTTGGCAGAATGGACCAGAATGAAAAAATGGTCGGAATTATCAAAAAAATAATTGAGAGCGGTGAACTTAAAAAAATATGAAAATTATGTTTATGACACTCCGTGACAGAGTGGAGAGATTTACAGATTTCAGTAATCTTTCAAAAGACTGGGAGTATGTTTTTGCAGGATATGAAAAAGATACGGCAAAGCTTCTTGAAATGGGTGGTGATGCCGATGCGATACTGGCTGATGCCATTACGCCTGTTCCAAAAGAACTTATAGAAGCGATGCCGAATCTTAAAATTATTCATTCCGAGGGCGTAGGTTACGAGGGAATAAACCTTGCAGCGGCAGACGAAAAGCATATTTATGTATGTAATAACAGAGGTGCCAACAAGACCGCTGTTGCGGAACAGGCAGTAATGCTTATGCTCATGGTTTTAAGACATGCCGTTACAGGACATAACCGCGTGCTTGAGGGAAGACAGATTGAAGCAAAAGCATCTTGGAGCATGGAGGGAATTTCCGAGCTTGGAAGTATGCATGTGGGAATAATAGGAATGGGCGATATTGGCATTGAGACAGCAAAGCTTCTGAATGCATTCGGATGTCGTGTAAGCTATAACAAGAGATATCCGTTATCGCCTTCACAAGAAAAAGAATATAACGTAACATATATGAGTGCGGATGATATTTTAAAAAACTGTGATATTGTAAGTCTTCACATTCCGTCAAATAAGGAAACATTTGAGTATATGAACGAAGAGCGTTTTGCAATGATGAAAAAAGGTTCAATACTTATAAATACAGCGAGAGGTGAAGTTGTAAAAAATGAGGCACTTCTGGAAGCTTTAAAAAGCGGTCAGATTGCGGCGGCAGGACTTGATGTTCTTGCTCCGGAGCCTGTAAAAGAAGACAATATTGTAGTTAAGGCAATGAAAAATGACGGCGAACTTGCAGAAAAAATAGTGTTAGCTCCTCATATAGGTGGTCTTACAGTACAGACATTTGACAAAATATATGGTACAATATGGAGTAATTTCAAAAAAGTATGTGCAGGCGAAACTCCTGTAAATATTGTAAATCACCCATAGAAAACGGAGCTTTAAAAAGTGAGATTCTTATTGTACAAATGGAAAGTATTTAATCAGGAAGACATAAAGGCAGCATTAGAACGTGCAGGACATGAAGTGCACGTATTTAATGCTGTCGATTTTGTGCGTGAAAAACAGGAAGAAATAGAAAATATGCTTGCTGAAAAATTTGCTGGATATGACATTGTATTTTCGGTAAATTATTTTCAGGAAGTTTCGGGTGCCTGCATGAAGGCAGGGAAAAAGTATATTTCATGGACTGTAGACAGTCCGATGCTTACGATGTATCACGATTCTGTATACAATCCTTGCAATTACATATTTATATTTGACAAGTTTAATTATATGCAATTTAAGGCAATGGAGCTTAATCACGTATATTATCTCCCGCTTGCAGTTGATTCGGAAAGACTTGAGCATCTGCTTGAAAATACCAAACCGGACGAGAAGGAAAAATTCAGCTCCGATATTTCATTTGTCGGAGGATTGTATGACAAGAATTCGTATGATGATATTTATGAAAGCCTTCCACCTTATTTAAGAGGATATTTTGACTCGGCGTTTCGGGCACAGCTTGATATTTTCGGCGATAATATTTTTGACAGAATACTGACGCCAGATATTCTTGCAGAACTTTCTGAGTGTGTGGATTTCAGGCAGGATGAAAACAGCTTTTCCGATATAAAACTTATATTTACCAATACATTCCTGGGCTATAAAATGGCACAGACAGAAAGAATAGAGTGTCTTAATCTGCTTGCAAAGGCTGCAAAGGTTGACCTGTATACAGATGACCCGGCAAAGGACAGGCTAAGAAATGTAATTATTCGTGGAACGGTCAGTTATTTTAATGATATGCCGAAAGTGTTTGCTGCAAGTAAAATCAATATGAATTTTACGATAAGAAATATTAGAAGCGGAATTCCGCTGCGTGTGTGGGATGTGCTTGGTGCGGGGGGATTTCTTCTGACTAATTTCCAGCCGGAATTTTTATCATTTTTTGAGAATGGAAAAGATATTGTATTTTATGACAGCCTTTCCGATATGCAGGCAAAAGCTCTTTATTATCTTGAGCATGAGGACGAAAGAAAGCAGATTGCCGAAAACGGACATAAAAAGGTAAAAGAATTACACACGTATGATATAAGAATAAAGCAGATGCTTGAATATGTATTATGAACGGGCTGACACACTTAGAAAGTGTGCAGCCCGTTTTTACAGTTTACATTGTTCTTCCGCTGAAAATACCATCATATTCGTTAAACAAATCTTCAACTGTTTTACGCATCATAACAGTTAGGTATGAATCCTTAAACGACAGCCCGATATAAAGATTACCGACAGCACTGTCAATAATCTGTATTTTTATAAGAAGATAATCTTCCATACGCCATGCGGCTGATGCAGCATATTCAAGGTCATATCCAGGGAAAATGCCATATTCATTTGTACACATTCCGAAATCAATAACCTGGATTCCATCGTTGTTTTTTATAGAAAGATGGCCTGTGTGAGTTGTTTTATCTATGTTTAACTGTATGCTCTTAACACCGCATGCATTTTCGTCACATATATAAATTTTATCTGTTATATCACACTCAAGGCTGCTTGTGCTGCTGCCGGTAATATTCATTACAGTGCGGCTTTCGCAGTATTTTATAAGTTCATCATGTGCTTTTTTATTTTCGGGAAGAGAATCACTGTCAATTGCAGAATAAATCTCATCCCAGAATGCATCATAGATAAGCTGTACACCACCCTGACGCCCCTGTGCATCGGCAGTTGTAATCATAAAAATATCTTTATCAGGAACATATAATGCGAGTTGTCCTCCCATTCCAAATAAAACATAACCACCGTTTCTGGTGAGCCATATCTGGTATCCGTAACCCTGCATTTCTTCGTCAAACCCCTGTTTTCAGCTTTGACATAATCTTTTGGAAAATACTGCCTGCCGTTTAAAGCACCATCACCTTTTATAAGCATCATCATAAGAAGAATATCCCTTGAAGATGCACACATTCCGGAACCGCCCATCTCAATGCCTTGAGGGTCTGTAAGAATATGGGCATCTTTAGAAAAGCCAAGTTCGTCAAGCCCCTTGCTTCTCAGGTAATCAAGAATAGTCATTCCCGATAATTTCTCAACAAGTGCACCAAGTACATGTGTTGAAGAAGTATCATATGAAAAAACTGTTCCGGGAACATGAGTTGGTTTAGTTGTAAAAAATGAGCCGACCCAGTCTGTAACACCTGGATTTTTATAAGTAGTCTTTGTATGACATGTTTTCATCTTCAGCATGTCACGGATAGTGAGCATTGCTGTGTATTTGTAAGTTCCGCTTTCTGGCTGCTTTTCCGGAAAATAGTCAACAATTTTATCATCAAGTTTAAGTTTGCCCTCTTCTGCAAGACATCCTATTGCCATGGAAACAAAACTTTTGGTAATTGAAAACATGCGGTGAAGAGAATCTTTATTATATGGTGCATAATAAGTTTCAGCACATATTTTTCCATGACGCATAATAATTGCACTGTGAAGAGGAAGCTGCTGCTTCTCAAGCCGTGTCAGAAAATTTTTAACAGCATAAGAAGGTATGCCGGTGCTTTCAGGTGAAGCTGTTTCAAAAATCATAAAATCCTCCTTGTTTTGCGAAGCAAAATGCGACTGCCCATGCAGGAGCAGAGGATTTGGCCTCCTTGTTTTGCGAAGCAAAATGCGACTGCTCCATGCAGGAGCAGAGGATTTGGCCTCCTTGTTTTGCGAAGCAAAATGCGACTGCTCCATGCAGGAGCAGAGGATTTGGCCTCCTTGTTTTTATTCATAATTATAATTCATACACCACAAAACGTCAAAAAATACTTTTAATTTCTTCACGATTGATGTAACATTACATATTATATTATGAAAAAATACTTTGAGGTAGAGCTATGACAGAACTGTTGTTGAAAATATTTATAAAAAACAGCAATGACACCGACAATCCTGTTGTAAGGCAAAAATATGGCATGCTTTCAGGAATTGTAGGAATTACATGCAATATAATTTTATTTTTACTCAAATTTCTGGCAGGAATTATTACAGGTGCAGTATCAGTGGCAGCAGATGCGTTTAACAATCTGTCAGATGCAGGCTCATCAATTGTTACATTTATAGGATTTAAAGTTTCAGGAAAGCCCGCAGATACTGAGCATCCGTTTGGACATGGAAGAATAGAATACATATCGGGTCTTATAGTTGCGGCGGCAATTATAGTAATGGGTGTTGAACTTTTCAGAAGTTCTGTTGCACGGATATTTAATCCTGATGAGATGTATTTCAGCATCTTATCGGTAATAATACTTGTTGGTTCGATACTGATGAAAACATGGATGTTTTTATTTAACCGTTCACTTGGAAAAAGACTTGATTCGGCAGCTATGCTTGCAACGTCCACAGACAGTCTTTCAGACTGCGTTGCAACAGCTGTTGTTCTTTTATCACTTTTATTATGGAAAATTACAGGAATTAATATAGATGGTATTGCGGGAACAATAGTTGCCATATTTGTATTTGTTGCGGGCGTACAGGCAGCAAGAGATACTTTGCAGCCGCTTCTTGGGCAGCCGGCAGATGAGAAACTTGCACATAAAATTGAAGATACAGTCAAAGAAGATGAACATGTTATAGGTGTGCATGATCTGATTGTTCATGATTATGGTCCCGGAAGAAGATTCGCGTCACTTCATGCAGAACTTCCATACAACATGGATATGCTTGATGCACATGAGATTATAGATACAGCAGAAAAACGTGTGAAAAATAATCTGGGATGCGATATTTCAATACATCTTGACCCGGTTATAACTGATGATGAACAGATTAACGAATTGAGAAAAATAACAAATCAGATTATCAGTACAATAGATGCAAGGCTTTCAATGCATGATTTCAGGGTTATGAGAGGACCGATGATGAAAAAGCTGATGTTTGACGTGGTAGTTCCATATGATTTTGAAATCTCTGATGATGTTTTAAAGAAAAAAATCAACTCATATATAAAAATTTATGATGAGAACTGTTATGCGGTTATAAATATTGATAGGGCGATGGTGCGTTAGTATGAAAAAATTTTGGGAATTTTTTGAAAATATGGATGAATGTATGTATGTAGCTGATATTGATACACATGAGCTTATATACATGAATAAAAAAGCATTAAATATATATGGATTTAAAAGTGTTGATGAAGTTGCCGGTAAAAAATGTTATGAAATTCTGCAAAACTCATCAAGTCCGTGCAAAATTTGTAACAATGAAGATTTATCAGTTGGACAGTTTAAGGAATGGCGTTATTTTAATCCGATTCTTAACAAACATTTTATTTTAAAAGATACAATTATCGAGGACGAAGGAAGAAGATGCCGTGCTGAGCTTGCACTTGATGTTACATTCGAGGAGCAGCAGAAAGGAATGGTTGACAACTACAGAGATCTTGAACTTGTCGTAAATAATGGCATACGTGTTGCATTTCAGGCAACATCACCTGATGAGGAAATTGATATTATACTTGAATATATGGGGAAAGCGTTAAATGCCGACCGTGTTTATATTGTTGAGAAAGACGAGAAAGACTTTGATAATAACACATATGAGTGGTGTGCAGACGGCGTGGAACCTGAAAAAGACAGTCTTCAGAATCTTGTGCCGGATATATGCAGAGGCTGGTATGATATGTTTGGCAAAGATAAGGACATTGTAATAGCTGATATTGATAAATTAAAGGTAGAAGAGGCCGATGTGTATGATATATTAAGCCGGCAGAATATCAAGGCACTTGTTGCCGTGCCTCTTTATACAGATGGAAAAATAAGTGGATTTTATGGTGTTGACAATCCTCCTCAAAAATATATGGAGTATGCACATAATATGCTTCAGATAGTAGGATATTTTATTTCTTCATGTATCAGGAGAAGAAATCTTTTAATGCAGCTTGAGAATATGAGTTATAAAGATGCACTTACAAAACTTGGCAACAGATTTCTTGTTGAAAAGTTTGTGAAACGTCTTGATAAGAATAAATGTATCGGTGCAGTCTACTGTGACATTACAGGACTTAAAAATGTTAATGACACACAAGGACATGAAGCGGGAGATAAACTGATTCTTCGTGCCACTGATTGTTTAAAAAAAATATTTAGTGATTATGGAATATTCAGGATAGGAGGAGATGAATTTCTCGTATTATGTCCTGAAATTACAGAAGATGATTTATATAAAAAAACAGAGCAGTTAAAAGAATGTTCAAAGAAAAGCAATTCACTTATGGCAGTTGGTGCTGCGTGGAGAGAAAATTTCTATGAGGGTCTTGATAAGTTACTGACAGAATCAGAACATAATATGTATATAGATAAATCCGAATATTATCGTAAAGCGGGAATTGAGAGAAGAAAATTCTGAAAATAATGTGTGAATTACGACGGAGCCTGTTATATCCAGGCTCCGTCAAGTGTTATTATCTGTCCTGTAAGATAAGAAGGTGCATCAGCAAGCATAACAGCAAGCTTTCCGGCTTCGTCTGGTCTTCCCATTCTTCCTGCCGGGATTTCTTCAAAAAGACTGAGCTTGTCCTCGTCACTTAAAAAGGAGTTCATATCAGTATCTATTGCTCCACATGCAATTGCATTTACGCAGATTCCGCTTGGGGCAAGTTCTTTTGCAAGTGCTTTTGTGAGAGAATTGACAGCACCTTTTGTTGCAGAATATGCGGCTTCACAGCTTGCACCTGCATTTCCCCATACAGAAGAAATATTAATGATTCTTCCTGATTTTGCATTAATCATGTCCGGGATTGCAAAATGGCAGCAGTTATATACAGAACCGACATTTACATTCATGATTCTGTCCCATTCGTCTCTTGTCATATCCTGAAACAGTCCGATAATAGAAATACCGGCATTATTAACAAGAATGTCAACATTACCAAAATGCCGGTGAACCTCATCAAACATTTCCATAGCAGTGTTATAGTCACTTATGTCGCCAATGAAGCTTTCGCAGCATACACCCAAATCTCTTATTTGTTTCTTTACAATTTCAAGCAATTCACTGTTTTTTGCACAATTAACAAAAATATTATATTCTTCATGATTATTTTTAGAAGCACTTTTTTCAGCAAAAGCAAGTGCAACAGCCCTGCCAATTCCTCTTGATGCCCCTGTTATAACAACAGTCTGTTTCATAATCCACATTCTCCGCAAAATATTTATTTTCTGAATATTAGAATAAACTGCAAAACTATTTTTTACAAGCAGATATTAAGTCAATCAGAAATATTTTATAAAAAATGTAGGCATAAGCATATTGACAAAATCAATCTTGTGCATCATGACGAAAAAATAATACAAATTAAAAAAATGATAAAAATCTATTGACATCATTCTACAAAATATACAGAAGTTATCCACACTGAATAACCCTCATTTTATCCAAATTTTAAGTTATGCACCAAGTTATGCACATTATCCACAAAAAATATACACAATCCACATTGTGGATTATGTTGGTAACAGGAGAATAAATGTTTTGTTAATAAATCATAAATCGTATTTTTGGACAAAAAAATACCCGTATTTTGCTTGACAAAAATAATGATTGTCTAGTAGTGGCTTGAAATGGAATGTTGAACAATTAATAAATGAAAAAAGTATAAATTGCAAGAATTTACTTGCTAATATCTGAAATTATGTTATAATAATCACATCAGATGAGGAACGGCTAATAATATTGAAGATAAGGATATAAGGTGACAGATTAATGTGCCGTCGTATCTTGATAATCTATTAATAAAGGAGTTGGACATCATGCGTTTTATTATAACTGGAAGGAATATCGATGTAACAGAGGGTTTGAAATCAGCAGTCGAGGAGAAGCTTGGCAAGCTTGACAGATTCTTTGCTCCTGAAACAGAAGTTAATGTAACACTTAGCGTTGAGAAGGAAAGACAGAAGATTGAAGTTACTATACCGGTGAAAGGAAATATAATCCGTAGCGAGCAGGTCAGCAGTGATATGTATGTATCAATTGACCTCGTTGAAGAAGTTATTGAGCGTCAGCTGAAGAAATATAAGAACAAGATAGTTTCAAAGCAGCAGAATGCGGCAGCTTTTGCACAGGAATTTGTGGACAAGGATTACGATGATGAAGATGATGTAAAGATTATCAGAACTAAGAGATTTGGAATCAAGCCGATGGATCCTGAAGAAGCATGCGTACAGATGGAACTTCTCGGACATAATTTCTACGTATTCTTCAATTCAGAGACAGAAGAAGTCAACGTTGTTTACAAGAGAAAAGGCAATACATACGGATTGATAGAGCCTGAACTTGATTAATTAACATGACAATTTAATATGATTTAAGCTGGCCGGATGTTATGTTGCTGTACTATACAGAAAATATAACATCCGGCTTTTGAACTTTTACTAAAAAATTCGACAAAATTTTTAAAAACATAATTGAGATATGTCGCATATATAAGGCGTTCTACTTGCTTATATTATTATTTGGTGTTACAATTATGAATAATTTGAGTTTAATAATATTGCATTTTAAGGAGATTATGGAATGGGATTAATGCAGAAGCTGTTTGGTACACACAGCGAACATGAATTAAAACGAATATATCCAATTGTAGATAAGGTAGAAAGCTACCGTGATGCTATGGGTGCATTAAGCGATGAGCAGTTAAAAGGAAAGACAAAAGAGTTTAAGGAAAGGCTTGCAAAAGGCGAGACACTTGATGATATTCTTCCGGAAGCTTATGCTGTTGTCAGAGAGGCTGGTAAGAGAGTGCTTGGAATGGAGCATTACAGAGTCCAGATTATCGGTGGTATTATTCTTCATCAGGGACGTATAGCAGAGATGCGTACAGGTGAAGGTAAAACGCTTGTATCAACACTTCCGGCATATCTTAACGCTTTGACAGAAGAAGGCGTACTTGTTGTAACTGTAAATGATTATCTTGCAAAGCGTGATGCTGAGTGGATGGGTCAGATTCACAAGTTCCTTGGAGCCTCAGTGTTGGTATTGTTCTTCATGATATGAAAGATGATGAAAGAAGAGCAGCATATGCATGTGATATTACATATGTTACTAACAACGAATTAGGATTTGATTATCTTCGTGATAATATGGCTATTTACAAAGAACAGATAGTTCTTAGAGGACTTAAATACTGTATTATCGATGAGGTCGATTCAGTTCTTATCGATGAAGCCAGAACACCGCTTATTATTTCAGGACAGAGCGGCAAGTCAACAAAGCTTTATGAATTGTGTGATGTACTTGCTCGTCAGCTTGTAAGAGGTGAGTATAAGGGCGAGATGACAAAGATGCAGGCTATCATGCAGGAAGAGATAGAAGAAGATGGTGATTTTATCGTCAATGAAAAAGATAAAGTTGTCAATCTTACAGAACAGGGTATTCATAAAGTTGAGCAGTTCTTCCATATAGATAATTATGCCGATCCTGAAAATCTTGAAATCCAGCATAATGTTACGCTCGCACTTCGTGCACATAATCTTATGTTCAGAGATAAGGATTACGTTGTCAAAGACGATGAGGTAATGATTGTAGATGAATTTACAGGACGTATTATGCCGGGACGCCGTTATTCAGATGGTCTTCATCAGGCAATTGAGGCAAAAGAGCATGTAAAAGTTAAGAGAGAAAGTAAGACACTTGCAACTATTACATTCCAGAATTTCTTTAATAAGTTTGAGAAAAAGGCAGGTATGACAGGTACTGCTCTCACAGAAGAAAAGGAATTCCGTGAAATTTATAACATGGACGTTGTTGAAGTTCCGACAAATAAGCCGGTTCAGAGAATTGATTATGATGATGCTGTATACAAGACAAAGAAAGGCAAGTTTAATGCAGTTGTGCAGTCTGTTATAGAATCACATGAAAAAGGGCAGCCTGTACTTGTAGGTACAATTACAATCGAGACATCAGAGCTTGTAAGTGAGATGTTAAGAAAGAAAGGAATACCTCATAATGTACTTAATGCCAAGTTCCATGAAAAGGAAGCTGAGATTGTAGCAGAGGCAGGTAAGCATGGTGCAGTTACAATTGCGACAAACATGGCTGGCCGTGGTACTGATATTAAACTTGATGATGAGGCAAGAGCAGCAGGCGGATTAAAGATTATTGGTACAGAAAGACATGAGAGCCGACGTATCGATAACCAGCTGCGTGGACGTGCCGGACGTCAGGGTGACCCGGGTGAATCAAGATTCTATATTTCACTTGAAGATGATCTTATGCGTTTGTTTGGACAGGAACGTCTTATGAATGTATTTAACAAGCTCGGTGTCGGTGAAGACGAACAGATTGAGCATAAGATGTTAAGTAATGCAATTGAGAGTGCACAGAAGAAGATAGAGACTAATAACTATGGTATAAGAAGCCATCTTCTTGAGTATGACCAGGTAATGAACGAACAGCGTGAAATCATCTATGCAGAAAGAAACAGAGTTCTCAATGGTGAGAGCATGCGTAATTCAGTTCTCAAGATGATTACAGATTTTGTTGAAAGTGTTGTAAACTGCTGTATCAATGATGATAAAGATGCAAAAGAGTGGGATTATAAAGAAATCAACGAACTTCTTCTTCCAACGATACCTCTTGCACCGGTTGAATACAATGATACAATAAAGAATAAAAATGAGCTTCTTCACAGTCTGAAAGAGCAGGCAGTAAAGTTTTATGAAGATAAAGAAGCATTATTTACAGAACCAGAACAGATAAGAGAGATTGAGCGTGTAGTTCTTCTTAAAGTTATCGACCGTAAGTGGATGGATCACATTGATGATATGGATCAGTTAAAGCAGGGTATCGGACTTCAGGCATATGGTCAGAAGGATCCTGTAATCCAGTACAAGATGATGGGATACGATATGTTTGATACCATGACACAGGGAATTACTGAAGATACAGTAAGACTTCTTATGCATATTCAGGTTGAACAGAAAGTTGAACGTGAACAGGTTGCCAAAGTAACAGGAACTAACAAGGATGATGGTCCGTCTGTAAAAGGTCCTGTAAAACGAGTAGAAAAGAAGATATATCCGAATGATCCTTGTCCATGTGGAAGTGGAAAGAAATATAAAAACTGTTGCGGAAGACAGGCATAATCGGAAAAAAGGAGTAATTGTGGTAGAATTAGACCAGTTCAGATATAAGATTTCGGGATTTGAAAAGCCAATGGAACAGATAAAAAAGTCATTGGATTTAGAAAATAAAAAGAAAAGAATAGAAGAACTAGAAGCTGATATGGAGGCTTCCGGCTTTTGGGATAATACAGAAAAGTCACAGCATGCCATGAAAGAATTAAAAACACTCAAAAGCTCATTTGAAAAATACAATGAGCTTGAGCAAGGGCTTGAGGATGCCAAAACACTCATAGAGATGGCGGATGAAGAAAATGATGCTTCTCTTATTCCGGAAGTTGAGAATGAAATTAATTCATTTGAAGAAAAACTTGAAAATTTAAGGATTGAAACACTTCTCTCAGGTGAGTATGACAAAGATAATGCTATCCTTACATTGCATGCAGGAGCAGGCGGAACAGAGGCCTGCGACTGGTGTCAGATGCTTTTCAGAATGTATACAAGATGGGCAGAGGCTAACGGATATACAACACAGACTCTTGATTATCTTGAAGGTGAGGAAGCCGGAATTAAGTCTGTAACAATAGAAGTTTCCGGAGATAATGCTTATGGACATTTAAAATCAGAGCATGGTGTACATAGACTTGTAAGAATTTCACCATTTAATGCGGCAGGAAAAAGACAGACATCGTTTGTATCATGTGATGTAATGCCTGATATTGATGAAGATGTTGATGTTGAGATTAATGATGATGATTTAAGAATAGATACTTATCGTTCGAGCGGTGCCGGTGGACAGCATATTAACAAGACATCATCCGCAATCAGAATTACACATATTCCGACAGGAATAGTAGTTCAGTGTCAGAATGAACGTTCACAGCACCAGAATAAGGATAAAGCTATGCAGATGCTCAAAGCAAAGCTGTATCTTATGAAACAGCAGGAAAATGCTGAAAAAACATCAGATATCAGAGGTGATGTCAAGGATATTAATTTTGGTAATCAGATACGAAGCTACGTTTTGCAGCCATATACAATGGTAAAAGACCATAGAACAAACAAAGATATAGGCAATGCACAAAGCGTTCTTGATGGAAATATTAATCCTTTTATTAATGCATATCTTAATTGGGTTAATACAGGTAAAAAAGCAGATTAAAAATATAATGCATATACAAAAGCATGATAAGGAGGTATTTTATGTCAGATTACATTAAACCTGTAGTGTTTAAAGTCGGTAACGAAATGTATGGTGTAGACATTAATCTTGTACAGTCAATAGAACGAGAGATTCAGGTTGTTCCGGTTCCGAATTCAATGCCGTATATTAAAGGCATTGTAAATTTAAGGAGTGAGGTGATACCTGTATACAGTCTCAAAAAGAAATTTGGACTTGTTGATAATGGTGTGAGCGAAAATACAATTATTATTGATACAAAAAATGTTAAACTTGCACTTGAGGTTGATGAGGTAGTTGAGATAGGCGATATTGAACCTGAAAATATTGTTCCTATGCCGGAGATTGCTCTTAATGCACAGACACAATATATGCCTCGTGTTGCCAATGTTGATGGTAATCTTATAATTCTTCTTGATGTTACAGAACTTTTAAGTGAGGAAGAGGAAGCTGTTGTAAAGCAGATGGCAGAAGATATGAAGTAATCAGCTAATATCACAGGATGGTGATTAACATGGAAAATTCAGGTAAAATAGAAAGGTCAGCGGGAATACTTATGCATATAAGCAGCCTCCCGTCGCCATTTGGTATAGGAACATTCGGAAAAACAGCGTATGAATTTGTGGATTTTGTTGCACAGGCAAGACACAGATACTGGCAGGTGCTTCCGCTTGGACCAACTACATACGGAGACAGCCCATATCAGTCATATTCTGCTTTTGCAGGAAATCCATATTTTGTGGATCTTGAGATGTTGACTGATGACGGAATATTAGACAGAAATATATATGAAGATATAGACTGGGGCAGCGGCGATTATGTGGATTACGAAAAAGTCTACAATAACAGGTTCACTGTTTTGCATGAAGCATACAAAAATTATAGACAGAAACTCAGTGAAAGCCGTGTGAAACTTGCTGCCGGACTTCCGGAATATAAGAAGTTTGACAATTTTAACAAAACAAATGCATACTGGCTTGATGACTATGCACTTTTTATGGCTCTCAAATGGCATTTTAACCAGAAGTCATGGCAGGACTGGGATGAAGATATTAAATTCCGGACACAGAAGGGCATGCAGAAGTATAAAGAGCTGCTTGCAGACGAAATTGGATTCTGGAAGTTTGTCCAGTATGAATTTGATAAACAATGGAAAAAACTCAAAGAATATGCCAATGAAAATAATGTAGATATAATAGGAGATATTCCTATTTATATGGGGCTTGATAGTTCAGACGTGTGGGCGGATGCAGGTGAATTTCTGCTGGATGAGAATCTTACGCCTGTTAAAGTTGCAGGGGTTCCGCCTGATGCTTTTTCTGAACTTGGACAGAAATGGGGAAATCCTCTTTACGACTGGAATAAGATGGAAGCTAACGGATTCAGGTGGTGGAGAGCCAGAATGGCACATTCTGCTGAATTATATGATGTTATAAGAATTGATCATTTTATAGGGATAGTAAAATATTATACAATTCCGGCTGACATGCCTGATGCAAGGCAAGGTTCATATGAGCAGGGACCGGGACAGAAACTTCTTGATGTTATCAATGAAGCTATCGGTGATAAAAAAATTATTGCAGAAGATCTAGGAGTATCACTTCCAGAGGTTGATGTGATTTTAAGAGAAAACAATTATCCTTCAATGAAAGTCCTTGAGTTTGCATTTGGCGGCGACAGAAAAAATCCGCATCTTCCATATAATTACAGTGATAACTGCGTAGTGTATGGCGGAACACATGACAATGAAACACTTATGGGATATTTTACCGGACACAATGAGTGGGAGCTTGGCTATGCTTTTGATTATCTTGATACAAGAGACAGGGCAAGGATGGTAGATAACGTATTCCGTGCAGCATATTCAAGTGTTGCATGTCTTGCAATATTTACAGTTCAGGATATTTTAAAGCTTGGAAATGAAGCACGAATGAATATGCCTTCAAGCTTTGGAAATAACTGGAAATGGAGAATGAGAGCAGGGTCACTTAATAATGACCGTCTTAATGAGATGAGATATCTGGCAAGTGTATTTGGAAGAGAATCATAATAATTAATATAAAGACACATAATCTGAGAATGCGGTATCCGGCTATACTGTACAATCAGGTTATGTGTCTTTTTTTCTAAAAATCACATATAAGGTTGCATTGTTATAAATAATATGATAAGATTCTTTCTGTCAGAAAAACACATGTGTTTCACACACGAACAACAAAACACATGTGTCTTTTGTAGGAAGACATCCTGTGAATTATGACTGATGTCAGAAAGGTATGAGGATATGACTGAGGACAGTAAATATTACGTTGTCAAACAGAAGGCACTGCCGGAAGTTCTGCTCAAAGTTGCACAGGTCAACAAAATAATTGAGACAAAGAGAATGTCTATAGCTGAAGCTACTGAATCGGTTGGAATCAGCAGAAGTTCTTATTATAAATATAAAGACGATATTTTTCCTTTTAGAGATAATGTAAAAGGCAAGACAATAACATTTGTATTATCAATGGATGATGAGCCGGGAATTCTGTCGGTTGTATTAAAGACAATTGCAGAATATAAAGCTAATCTTCTTACTATACATCAGACAATACCTGTAAATGGTGTTGCCTCGCTGACGTTAAGTGTTGACATACTTCCGACAACGGGAGATTCAGCAAAGATGATAGAGCAGATAGAACAGCTTTCAGGTGTCAGATATTTGAAAATTTTAAGCAGAGAGTAATCGCACAAGATGAAATAAATAATGAGAAAGAGGAAATTAAGATGGCTAAGATTGCAGTTTTAGGTTATGGAACAGTTGGTTCCGGAGTAGTTGAAGTATTAGAGACAAACAAAGACTCTATTACAAAAAGAGCAGGAAGAGAAATTGAAGTAAAGAGTGTTCTTGATTTGAGAGATTTCCCGGGTGATCCGATTCAGGAAAAAATAGTACATGATGTGGACGTTATCATCAACGACCCTGAAATAGAAGTAGTTGTTGAAGTTATGGGCGGTGTTGAGCCGGCATTTACATTTGTAAAGAGAGCACTTGAGGCAGGAAAGAGCGTGTGTACATCAAACAAGGCACTCGTTGCTGCACATGGACCTGAACTTCTTGAGATGGCAAAGAAAAGAAATCTTAACTTTATGTTTGAGGCATCAGTTGGCGGCGGTATTCCTATTATAAGACCATTAAACCAGTCTCTTACAGCGGATGAGATTACAAAAATAACAGGAATTCTTAATGGAACAACAAACTATATCCTTACAAAGATGGATAAAGAAGGTAGTACATACGAAGAAACATTAAAAGAAGCACAGGAACTTGGTTATGCCGAGAGAAATCCTGAAGCTGACGTTGAAGGTTTTGATGCCTGCCGTAAAATTGCAATTCTTACATCACTTGCATATGGCTCAACAGTAAAATTTGAAGAAATCCGTACAGAGGGAATTACAAAAATCACAACAAAAGATTTCAAGTATGCAGAAAAACTTGGCTATGTAGTAAAGCTTCTTGCTACAAGCTGCAAAGAAAATGACAAAGTATATGCTATAACAGCACCATTTATGATTAATTCAACACATCCGTTATACAATGTAAATGATGTGTTAAACGGAATATATATTCATGGTAATGTTATCGGCAATGTAATGTTTTTTGGTGCCGGAGCAGGAAAACTTCCTACGGCAAGTGCTGTTGTAGCTGACGTTGTAGACTGTGTAAAGCATAAAGGCAAGAATGTCATGACAGTATGGAGCGTAGAGAAACTTGAACTTGGTGATGCAGATGATGAAGTAAGAAAGTTCTTTGTCAGAGTAAAAGGTAATGTCTCAGATTTATCAGCAGTAAATGCAGCATTTGGAAATGTGCAGACTGTTACTGTAGATGGAATAGACGGAGAGTTTGGATTCATTACAGAGCCTATGTCAGAAAGAGCATTTGCCGAAGCAGCAAAAAAGATAGATATGATTCATAGAATAAGAATCGATGAGACTACAATTTAATTGTCAGCCTGATTAACTGTAATTTATGGTTTATATAAAAATTATCGTCAGTGCATATACATGCACGGGAAAGGAAGAAAAATGAAATATTTAATTATTCTTGGCGATGGAATGGCAGATAAGGATATTCCTGAACTTGGAGGAAAAACACCGCTTGAGTATGCGGATACACCGACAATGGATAAGTATTCAAAGATGTCAGAGATAGGAATGGTACATACAATACCTGATGGAATGGCACCGGGAAGCGATACAGCTAATTTATCAGTTCTTGGCTATAACCCAAGGGATTATTACACAGGACGTTCACCACTTGAAGCATTAAGCATTGGTGTTGACATGAAGACAACAGATGTTGCGTTAAGATGTAATATAGTTACAGTTTCAACAGATGAGCTTCCATATGAAGAAAAGACAATTATTGACCACAGCTCAAGCGAAATTTCAACAGAAGATGCGGCTGTTCTTCTTGAGGCAGTAAGAAAAGAGCTTGAAAATGATATATACAAGTTTTATGTGGGAACAAGTTACAGACATCTTACAATATGGGATAAAGGCGAAGTTGTAGACCTTACTCCTCCGCATGATGTACTTGGACAGAAAATAGGACAGTATCTTCCAAAAGATGATAAATTAAGAGAGATGATGAAGAAAAGCTATGATATTTTAAGCAATCATCCAATTAATGTTGAGAGAATGAAAAGGGGACTTAATCCTGCTAATTCGCTCTGGTTCTGGGGTGCGGGCACAAGACCGATGCTCACATCATTTGAAGAAAAGACAGGTCATAAAGGTGCGATGATTTCTGCTGTAGATCTTCTTAAAGGAATTGCAGTCGGTGCCGGCATGAAAGTTATAGAAGTAGAGGGGGCAAACGGCGGTCTTGATACTAATTATGAGGGCAAGGCTGACGCGGCAGTTGATGTGCTTTTAAACGGAGGATGTGATTTTGCATATATTCATCTTGAGGCACCTGACGAAATGGGTCATCAGGGAAGTTATGAACGCAAAGTAAAAGCAATTGAAAACCTTGATAAGAGAATCATAAAACGTGTTGTAGAAAAGATGGAAGCGTCAGGAGAAGATTTCAGGATGTTAGTTCTTCCGGACCATCCTACACCGGTGGCTATAAGAACACATGTCTCTGACCCTGTTCCATATATGTTATATGACAGCACAGACAAAAAGAATAATACATGGTCATATAATGAAAAAGATGGCGAGGCAAGTGGAAATTATATTGCTGAGGGTCATACAATAATAAACAGATTGTTTGAAAAATAGTTGCATAAGAAAAATAAAAAGAAGATGGAAAGGTAATAATAACAATGATTAAAGTTGTAAAATTTGGCGGAAGCTCACTCGCCAGTGCAGAACAGTTTAAAAAAGTCGGTAACATAATAAGAGAAGAGGAGAGCAGAAAATATGTTGTCCCTTCAGCTCTCCGGGAAAGCGTTTTTCTGAGGATACAAAAGTTACAGATATGCTTTATAAATGTTATGCAGAAGCAGAAGAAGGAAAAAATTTCGATAAACAGTTAAAAGCAATCAAAGAGCGTTACAATGAGATTATAAAGGGTCTTGGACTCAAACTTTCATTAGAAGAACAGTTCGAGACAATCAAGAAAAACTTTGAAGCAAAAGCAGGAAAAGATTATGCTGCTTCAAGAGGAGAATACCTTAATGGTATTATAATGGCAAATTATCTTGGATATCAGTTTATTGATGCTGCAAATGTAATCTGTTTTGATGAAAATGGAGAATTCGATTCAGAAAAGACTAATGAAGTATGTTCAGAAAAGCTCGCTGCTACAGAAAATGCTGTAATTCCGGGATTTTATGGTGCAATGCCAAACGGAAAAGTTAAGACATTTTCAAGAGGTGGTTCTGATGTGACAGGTTCAATAGTTGCAAGAGCTATCAAAGCGGATGTGTACGAAAACTGGACAGATGTTTCGGGTTTCCTTGCAGCAGACCCAAGAATAGTAAAAAATCCAAAGCCAATCAAAGTTATTACATACAGGGAACTTAGGGAATTGTCTTACATGGGTGCTTCCGTTCTTCATGAATCAGCAATTTTCCCGGTAAGAAAAGAAGGAATTCCGATTAATATCAGAAATACAAATGCACCACAAGATCCGGGTACAATGATTGTTGAGACAACATGTAACAGACCGGATTGTGTAATTACTGGTATTGCCGGTAAGAAGGGATTCGTATCAATAAGCATCGACAAAGACATGATGAATTCAGAAATCGGATTTGGAAGAAAAGTTCTTCAGGTATTTGAAGATAATGGCATATCATTTGAACATATGCCATCAGGAATTGATACTATGACAGTATTTGTCCATCAGGATGAATTTGTTGAAAAAGAACAGAAAGTTCTTGCACAGCTTCATCGTGCAGTAAATCCTGATTCTATAGAACTTGAATCAGATCTTGCACTTATCGCTGTTGTAGGACGAGGAATGAAGAATAATTCAGGTATTGCTGCTAATATTTTCTCAGCACTTGCAAAGGCAAAGATTAACATTAAGATGATTGATCAGGGCTCAAGTGAGCTTAATATCATTATTGGTGTACGCAATCGCTATTTTGAAGATGCAATCAAGACAATTTACAGCGTATTTGTACCGGAAGAAGAGCAGTAAAACAAATCGAAAAATTAAATTTTATCCCGGCAGGAAAGCGATGGCGGCATTTGTTATCAGATGTTTTCCTGCCGGGATATTTTTGTGAAAATATTTAATGGAAAGTTATATACAATAAAAATAATAAAAAAACAAAAAATAAATACAGCTTGCTAAACTTCGTTTAGAATGGTAAAATAAAAAAGAAAACATAACATAAAAATGACAATGTTTAAGGAGTAATATTCAGAGAATGGAAATCACAAAGAAAATAGCAGAAGAGTTAAGCGTTAAGCCGTCACAGGTTGAAGCGGCAGTAAAGTTGATAGATGAAGGATGTACGATTCCTTTCATAGCCAGATACCGTAAGGAAGTTACAGGTTCACTTAATGATGAACAGCTTCGTAACCTTGATGACAGACTCAAATACCTTCGCAATCTTGAGGATAGAAAAGCACAGGTAATAGCAAGCATAGAAGAACAGGGTAAACTTACAGAAGAGTTAAAGGCACAGATTACAGATGCACAGACAATGGTGCTTGTGGAAGATTTATACAGACCATACAAGCAGAAAAGAAGAACTCGTGCAACGATTGCAAAAGAGAAGGGGCTTGAGCCTCTTGCACAGTTCATACTTGCACAGAATACAGACAAGCCTGTTGAAGATGAAGCACAGAAGTATATAAGCAGCGAGGAAGGCAAAGAAGTTGAGGATGCAGCGGCAGCGATACAGGGAGCACTTGATATAATTGCAGAACAGATTTCAGATGTCGCTGATTACAGAACATATATAAGAGATATAACTTTCAAGGAAGGAAAGATAGTTTCTGCTGCCAAAGATGCTGATGCAGAGTCTGTATATGAGAATTATTATGATTACAGTGAAGCACTTTCAACAATTCCGGGACACAGAATACTTGCATTAAACAGAGGTGAGGCAGAAAAGTTCCTTGCTATAAAAATAGAGGCACCTGTTGACAGAATTTTAAGGTATCTGGAGACAAAGACGCTTACATCAGATAATGAATATACAACACCATTAATCAAAGAGGTTGTAAGCGATGCATATGACAGGCTTATTGCACCTGCCATAGAAAGAGAGATAAGAAGCACACTCACAGATACGGCACAGGACGGAGCTATAAGGGTATTTGGTAAAAATCTTGAACAGCTTCTCTTACAGCCGCCAATTGCCGGTAAAGTTGTACTTGGCTGGGATCCTGCATTCAGAACTGGATGCAAACTTGCAGTTGTCGATGCTACAGGAAAGGTTCTTGATACAAAAGTTATATATCCTACAGAGCCACACAATAAAGTTGAACAGTCAAAGCAGGAAGTTAAGAAACTTATAGATAAGTATAATATAACGCTCATTTCATGCGGTAATGGAACTGCATCAAGAGAGTCAGAAAAAATCATAGCAGATATGATTAAAGAGTACGATTTGAAAAATGTAGATTATGTAATAACAAATGAAGCAGGTGCATCAGTGTACTCTGCAAGCAAACTTGCGACAGAAGAATTTCCTGATTTTGATGTGGCACAAAGAAGTGCAGTGTCAATAGCAAGACGAGTTCAGGATCCGCTTGCTGAACTTGTAAAGATAGATCCGAAGTCAATCGGTGTTGGACAGTATCAGCATGATATGAACCAGAAAAAGCTGAGCGAAACACTTACAGGTGTGGTTGAAGACAGCGTTAATAAAGTAGGCGTTGATTTAAATACAGCATCTGCATCACTTCTTGAATATATTTCGGGAATATCAAAAGCTGTTGCAAAAAATATTGTGGATTACAGAGAAACTAACGGAAGATTTACTAACAGAAACAGCTTTTAAAAGTTGCAAAATTAGGACCTAAGGCATTTGAACAGTGAGGTTTCATGCGTATAAGCGGAGGTGATAATCCGCTTGATGCCACAAGTGTACATCCGAAAGTTATGATGCTGCAGCAAAACTTCTTGAGATATTAGGATATAATATTAACTCTATAAGTTCAGGTGAGTTAATAGGACTTGGTAAAAAAATAAGCAATCTCCACGAAATGGCAGAAAAAGTCGGAATTGGTGAGATAACACTTGAAGATATAGTAAAAGAACTTGAGAAACCTGGAAGAGACCCAAGAGAAGAGATGCCAAAACCAATACTCAGAAAAGATGTCCTTGATATGAAAGATTTAAAACCGGGAATGATTCTTAAAGGAACAGTAAGAAATGTAATAGATTTTGGTGCTTTTGTGGATATCGGTGTACATCAGGACGGACTTGTTCATATTTCACAGATGTGTGTTGACAGAAGAGTTGAGCATCCGCTTGATGTTGTGAGTGTCGGAGATGTTGTAGATGTACGTGTTATAGAAGCTGATCCGGCAAAGAACAGGGTTTCACTATCAATGATTCTCGACGAAAAAGAGGCTGCTAACCGTAAAATGTCAGCGAATAAAGGCGACAGAAAAAATGATGCTTCAAAGAGAGATAACAGAAAGCAGGGACAGCATAAGAAAAAAGACAATGGACTTAATCTTAGTTCATTATCAAGATTTATGAGATAATTGTGTGGACAGCGAAACAAAGCCAATGTCTGCAAGAGACATTGGCGGCGTTTGATAAATATAGTTAATAATACAAACTGGAGTATTGAAATGGGTGAACAAGAACAGAGAGTAGAATTTGAAACACGAATAGGTGCAAAAGAACTGATGGATTTTAAAATATACCATAATTATCACAGCGTGAGTGGTATTGCATCACTGCTTTTTGGCATAATAGCATTGGTGATATGCATAGTTTCAATTAACAGAGTGAATATATCATATACACTTATGATGGGATTTTTTGGACTTTTCTTTACAGTGTACACACCGATTGGCATGAAGAGAAAAGTTAATAAACAGATAAAAACAGTTCCTGCATTTGCAGAGCCTGTAAAATATGTCATAACACCTGAAAAGATAACTCTCAGTCAGGGTGAAGTATCAGAAGAACTTTTATGGGATGATATATTTACGATAAAATGCACAGGAAAGAGTATGATTTTATATATAACATCAGTGAGGGCTAATATAATACCTCTTGAATGCCTTGACAGACAACAGGCAGAAAACTTTATAAAAATAGCAAGAGAGAAACTCAAGCCGTTTCAGGTTAAGTTAAATGATGCATCAGTAATAAACAAGTGCGGACGGTGACAGATATGGTAAATGTGATAGAAACATTTGATGCAAAAGAAACATTTGCATTAGGGGAAAAGATAGGAAAAGAAGTACAACCAGGAGATATATTCTGTCTTGAAGGTGACCTTGGCGTTGGGAAGACAGTATTTACACAGGGGTTTGCAAAAGGGATTGGCATAACAGAACCTGTTAACAGCCCTACATTTACAATAGTTCAGGAGTACAAAGAAGGAAGAATTCCCTTATATCATTTCGATTTATACAGGATAGCAGATATTTCGGAACTTGATGAGATCGGTTACGAAGAATATTTTTATTCAGAAGGAACATGTCTTGTTGAGTGGGGAAATCTATATCCGGAGATATTCCCTGAAAATACCATAAAAATTGAAATAAGCAAAGACCTTTCAAAAGGTTTTGACTACAGAAGAGTAACGATAGAAAAGCAGCAAAAGGAGGATTAACATGAGGATACTTGCAATAGAAAGTTCTGCCGTGACAGCATCAGTTGCAATTCTTACAGATGATACACTTACGGCAGAGTATACTATCAACTATAAGAAAACTCATTCACAGACACTTCTTCCTATGATAGATGAGATATGTGATATGACAGACGTTAAGCCGGATGAATTTGATGTGGTTGCAGTGTCAACAGGCCCGGGTTCTTTTACCGGGTTAAGGATAGGCGTTGCAACAGGAAAGGGCATTGCACTTGCCACAGGTATTAAGATGGCAGCAGTTCCGACACTTGATGCAATGGCAATGAATATGTATGGCACTGGTAAGCTTATATGTGCTGTCATGGATGCCAGAAGGCAGCATCTCTACAACAATATATTTTTCTTTGATGAAAACAACAGACTCTGTAGATGCAGGGAACAGTCGCTTGATTCATATGATCAACTTGCTGCTGAATTAAATGGCCTTAACAGAGATGTAATATTTGTCGGTGATGGCATAAATGCCGCAAGAGAATATTTTGATAAATATTTAACATGTAAATATGAATATGCACCGGCACATATGACAACACAACGTGCCGGAAGTGTAGCTATGCTGGCAATGCAGATGGCAGCAGAAAATAAACTTGTTGATGCGGATGATGTAAAGCCCGATTATCTTCGCCCGTCACAGGCAGAGCGTGAATTTGCACAGAAAAAGGAGCCTAAGTAATGCTTAACATAAGAGCTATGGAAGAAAAAGATATTCCACAGGTCGAAGAGATAGAAAAAAAGATATTTTCACTGCCGTGGTCAGAGAAGTCATTTCATGATGCATGCAGTGATGAAAATAATATATATCTTGTCTGTGAAGATGAAGGCACAATTACCGGATACTGCGGATTATGGACGGTGTTTGGTGAGGGGAATATTACGAATATGGCAGTTCATCCTGATTACAGAAAAAAAGGTATCGGAATGATGCTTATGGAAGAGATGGAAAAACGTGGAATACAGAAAAAAGTAGATGTGTTTTTTCTGGAAGTGCGTGAAAGCAATGACGCAGCACGAAGATTATATGAAAAAATGAAATACAAACAAATAGGTATCCGCAAAAGATTTTATGAAAGACCGGTTGAGGATGCTATAGTAATGTCGAAAATGTATACGGAAGGAAATATATGTTAGATGTATGTTTGCTGGGAACCAGCGGAATGCTGCCATTGCCTGACAGATGGCTGACATCACTGATGACCAGATATAATGGAAGCAGTCTTTTGATAGATTGTGGGGAAGGAACACAGATTGCAATAAAAGAAAAAGGATGGAGTTTTAATCCGATAGATGTAATTTGTTTTACGCATTATCATGCTGACCATATAAGCGGACTTCCGGGGCTGCTTCTCACAATAGGAAATTCTGACAGGACAAAGCCTGTTACGCTTGTCGGGCCTAAAGGTCTGTCAAGAGTTGTTGGGGCACTGCGTGTGATAGCACCGGAACTTCCGTTTGAACTGAAATTTATAGAACTTACAAAACCGCAGGAACACATTTCAATAAATGGCTATGAGATAGAGGCATTTAAAGTTTCTCATACGGTTGCATGTTATGGGTATTCTATAAGTATTCCAAGAATAGGAAAGTTTGATGTAGAAAAAGCTAGAGAACTTATGATACCGCAGAAAGTGTGGAATAAGCTTCAGCATGGAAATACGGTTGAGATTGATGGAACTGTATATACACCGGATATGGTAATGGGAAAACCGAGAAAAGGTTTGAAAGTTACATATTGTACAGATACAAGACCGGTTACGGCTATTATAGAAAATGCAAAACATTCCGATTTATTTATATGTGAAGGAATGTATGGCGAAGAAGATAAAGACAGTAAAGCAAAAGAAAACAAACACATGACATTTTCAGAGGCGGCAGCACTTGCAAAAGATGCAGAAGTTGCAGAGATGTGGCTGACGCATTTCAGCCCGTCACTTGTAAGGCCGCAGGAGTATATACGTGGAATACAGAAAATATTTGAAAATGTCACAGCAGGTACAGATGGTAAAACGGTGGAACTTCAATTTGAAGAAGGGTAGCATTTAAAGATGCGGAAATGGAGGCGTGAGATGAAAAAATATGTAAAAACAATAATAATTGTAAGTGTTCTGGCACTAATGTGCATAGCCTATTTTTTCTATCTTTCAAACAGGAAATCGACAAAAGATGCAACTGATAAGTCAGTTTGGAATCAGGAAGTGGCAGCATTAACAACAAAAGATATTGATAAAAATTATCCTGAGTCTCCAAAAGAAGTTGTTAAATTGTATGCAAGAATAACAAAGGCATATTACAAGACATCTCTTACGGATGAACAGATAGAAGCACTTGGAACAAATGCAAGAAAATTATTTGATAATGAGTTAAAGTCAAAACAGACAGATAAAGAATTTCTGGATGCATTAAAGGCTGATATAGCGGATTATAATTCGGCAAAAGATATATAGCTGATTATACAATGGATGGCATGGCCAGGCAGTAAAATATACAACTATTGATAATAAAAGAATATGCATCATTGGTAGTGCTTTATAATGTCCGTGAAGGAAGTAAACTTCTTCACAATCATATACCAGATTTGTATTAAGAAAAGATTCCGATGGAAATGGAAAATATTATACTGGGAGCATTAACTGGAAATAATAGCACACAGGAATAGAGCTAGCATGGAAAGCAGTATGAAAGAACAGGAAGAAGTATTAATTCTTGCTATAGAAAGTTCATGTGATGAGACAGCGCAGCTGTTGTAAAAAACGGAAGAACTGTTTTGTCAAATATAATAAATTCACAGATAGATATTCATACATTATATGGCGGTGTAGTACCGGAGATAGCATCAAGAAAACATATAGAAAATATTAATCCTGTAATAAACATGGCGTTAAAAGAGGCGAACGTAACATTGGATGATATAACAGCTATAGCTGTTACATATGGTCCGGGGCTTGTAGGAGCGTTGCTTGTGGGTGTTGCGGAAGCAAAAGCTATTGCATTTGCAAAAAATAAACCACTTGTGGGAGTACATCATATAGAAGGGCATATATCAGCCAATTATATAGAGCATCCTGAATTGGAACCTCCATTTGCTGCACTTGTTGTATCAGGAGGACATACACATCTTGTAATGGTCAATGATTATGGTGATTATGAAATTATTGGAAGAACGAGGGATGATGCGGCTGGGGAAGCGTTTGACAAGGTCGCAAGAGCTGTAGGACTCGGTTATCCGGGCGGACCAAAGATAGATAAATTGGCAAAAGAAGGTAATCCGCATGCAATTGAATTCCATTAGAGAAGATTCAAACAGCTTATGATTTTCGTTTAGCGGAATAAAATCAGCGGTTCTCAATTATATAAACCAGTGTGAGATGAAAAATGAAGAGGTAAATAAAGCTGACCTTGTAGCATCGTTTCAGAATGCTGTAGTGGACGCACTTGTATCAAGGGCAATGATGCTTGTAAAAGAAAGAAATATCGACAAGCTGGCAATTGCCGGTGGCGTTGCATCTAATTCAGCATTAAGAGAGGCACTTTCAAGTGCTTGTGAGGAAAATGGAATAAAATATTATTCACCATCTCCTAAGTTATGTACAGATAATGCGGTTGCCGATAGAGCTGCCGGGTAATAGTGATTACATGTGCTGCGGGTAATGGCTTTGATCTTAATGCGGTTCCAAATCTCAAACTTGGTGAAAGAATATAAATTAATAAAAAATATAAAAAATGCCGGGCATATTATATTCTGCCCGGCAAAATTCAGACATGGAGAAAAATATATGGGCAGCAAAGAAAAAGCATTAACAGCGGCAATAATACTTGCCGGAGGCAAAGGCAGCCGAATGCAGTCAGAGATTCCAAAACAATATATGAAAATAAATGGACGACCGGTAATATATTATGCACTGGAAGCATTTTCTGAAAGCAGTGTTGACAAAATAGTTCTGGTTACAGGAAATGCATGTATTGATGGTATGGATGAAAAAACATATTGCATAGAAAGAATAATAAAACCGTACAAATTTGAAAAAGTAATAATAGTTACAGAAGGTGGAAAGGAACGCTATAATTCTGTATATAATGGGCTGGAGGCACTGAAAAAGCAGGGCAAGGTACCGGATTATGTTCTCATTCATGATGGAGCAAGAGCGTGTATTGCAACTGATTTGATAGAAAAGTGCATATGCGAAGCCGAAAAATACAAGGCATGCGTGGCAGCAGTACCTGTCAAAGATACAATAAAAATATCTGATGAGAATGGATATGTGCCGTTAATACACCAGACAGAAATACATTGTGGCAGATACAGACACCACAAAGTTTTGAATATGAACTTATAATGGATGCATATGAAAAAATGATTAAAGATTCAGCCAGAGGTAATATAACTGATGATGCAATGGTTGTTGAAAAATATACATCAGTCAGAGTGAAATTAACGCAATCATCATATAAAAATATAAAAATAACCACGCCGGATGACATAACAATAGCCGAAAGTTTTATTAAAAAATAAATTAGAACTAAGTGAGATATAAAAAAGGATGGATGCCGGAGATAATAAGATACTTATAATGCAGAATTTATGCGGAATTGTGAGCGTGAAATAATAAGAAATAAAAAAGTTAAAAAAAATTAAATAAAAGTGTTGACAAAGTTAAAACAGAGTGATAATATAAACAAGTCGTCAGCGAGCGGCACAATTAAATAAGTATTATGGAGAGGTACCGAAGTGGTCATAACGGGGCGGTCTTGAAAACCGTTTGTCTCACGGGCGATGGGTTCGAATCCTCATCCTCTCCGCTAAGAACCACTTATACGTAAGTGGTTCTTATCTTCTCTAAAGTGCAGGATGATGCATTTTGGGATTTGGATATCTTTAATGCAACAGGTTATAACAATCATGTTATTACATATATTACAATGGCAAGTTTAACAATGAGCTTATCTGGTCGATAGCCGGTTGAACAAATTTTGTAAAAAATAAAAAAACTTGTTGACAAACATTAAAATGAATGATATTCTATTAAAGCTGTCGGCGTAAACGACAGTAATGAACACTGATAACTGAACAGTAAAACAACCCTGAAAATTCTTTAAGAATTATTCAACGAACAGCATCTTAAACAGATGCATCCTTTAAAACAGTACATCGCTTAAAAATGATGAACGGATTGTATTTTAGCTAGTTAGTTTAACTGGCTGGAATCAGACACTTTTTATGAGAGTTTGATCCTGGCTCAGGATGAACGCTGGCGGCGTGCTTAACACATGCAAGTCGAACGAAGCATTTAAGACAGATTTTTTCGGAATGAAGTTTTTTATGACTGAGTGGCGGACGGGTGAGTAACGCGTGGGTAACCTGCCTCACACAGGGGGATAGCAGTTGGAAACGACTGGTAATACCGCATAAGCGCACAGCTTCGCATGAAGCGGTGTGAAAAACTCCGGTGGTGTGAGATGGACCCGCGTCTGATTAGGTAGTTGGTGAGGTAACGGCCCACCAAGCCGACGATCAGTAGCCGACCTGAGAGGGTGACCGGCCACATTGGGACTGAGACACGGCCCAGACTCCTACGGGAGGCAGCAGTGGGGAATATTGCACAATGGAGGAAACTCTGATGCAGCGACGCCGCGTGAGTGAAGAAGTATTTCGGTATGTAAAGCTCTATCAGCAGGGAAGACAGTGACGGTACCTGACTAAGAAGCTCCGGCTAAATACGTGCCAGCAGCCGCGGTAATACGTATGGAGCAAGCGTTATCCGGATTTACTGGGTGTAAAGGGAGTGTAGGTGGTATCACAAGTCAGAAGTGAAAGCCCGGGGCTCAACCCCGGGACTGCTTTTGAAACTGTGGAACTGGAGTGCAGGAGAGGTAAGTGGAATTCCTAGTGTAGCGGTGAAATGCGTAGATATTAGGAGGAACACCAGTGGCGAAGGCGGCTTACTGGACTGTAACTGACACTGAGGCTCGAAAGCGTGGGGAGCAAACAGGATTAGATACCCTGGTAGTCCACGCCGTAAACGATGAATACTAGGTGTCGGGCCATAAGCTTCGGTGCCGCAGCAAACGCAATAAGTATTCCACCTGGGGAGTACGTTCGCAAGAATGAAACTCAAAGGAATTGACGGGGACCCGCACAAGCGGTGGAGCATGTGGTTTAATTCGAAGCAACGCGAAGAACCTTACCAAGTCTTGACATCCTTCTGACCGGACAGTAATGTGTCCTTTCCTTCGGGACAGAAGAGACAGGTGGTGCATGGTTGTCGTCAGCTCGTGTCGTGAGATGTTGGGTTAAGTCCCGCAACGAGCGCAACCCCTATCCTCAGTAGCCAGCAGGTAAAGCTGGGCACTCTGTGGAGACTGCCAGGGATAACCTGGAGGAAGGTGGGGATGACGTCAAATCATCATGCCCCTTATGACTTGGGCTACACACGTGCTACAATGGCGTAAACAAAGTGAAGCGAGAGTGTGAGCTTAAGCAAATCACAAAAATAACGTCTCAGTTCGGATTGTAGTCTGCAACTCGACTACATGAAGCTGGAATCGCTAGTAATCGCGAATCAGAATGTCGCGGTGAATACGTTCCCGGGTCTTGTACACCCGCCCGTCACACCATGGGAGTCGGAAATGCCCGAAGTCGGTGACCTAACGTAAGAAGGAGCCGCCGAAGGCAGGTCTGATAACTGGGGTGAAGTCGTAACAAGGTAGCCGTATCGGAAGGTGCGGCTGGATCACCTCCTTTCTAAGGAAGAAGAAGTAGGGGTTGTTTTACTGTTGTGTTATCAGTGGAAACTAAATAAAAAGTTCCGAGTAAGCCGGAAATAAAACGAGATATTTGCGTTACGTGAGACCGCCCGAGGAAAAGGCGAACGGAACAACACAAAACACATTTCTGGTGGCGATGCGCTTAGGGGAAACACCCGTACACATCCCGAACACGAAGGTTAAGCCTTAAGCGGCCGATGATACTATACTGGAGACGGTATGGGAAAGCAGGTGGCTGCCAGATTCAAGGGTCGTACAGCTGGTTAGACGCACGCCTGATAAGCGGAGGTCGGAGGTTCGAGTCCTCTTGACCCCATTAAAACAAAATACATGCCCTGGGGTATAGCTCAGTTGAGAGCATCTGCCTTGCAAGCAGGGGTCAAGGGTTGAACTCATTCCATCAGATATTAATAAAAAGCTGTTGACAAAGAGTTGACACTGTGTTAATATCTACAGGCTGTCAAAACAGCCGAGGGTCTGCGAAAAGCGGACACTGTCCCTGAAAACTGCATATTAAAATATCTAATAAACATTAATAATGTTTAGACATCCGAGGTGCGGCATATACGATAAGATATGCCAAACCAAGAAACAAACCGAAATGATGAAAATCAAAAAAAGCCGTCAGGTATAACGCTATATATCTGATATTGATTAAGACTGAGAATCATGAAGGTTATCGTAAAGCATGCTTTATCATCTGCAAGTAATGATTCCGAATTCAACAGAGAACAGCCATGAATGAAACATCAACGCATCTGCCGTAATGAACGCCAAATCTTAAAGGTTAAGCTATAAAGAGCACAGGGCGGATGCCTAGGCACTGAGAGCCGACGAAGGACGTGACAAGCTGCGATGCTGCTGCGGGAGAAGCAAATATCCTTGAGCCGCAGATTCGAATGGGAACCTAATGAAGCAAACTCACGTATCCATACGCCAATCCATAACGTATGGAAGGGAACCCGGGGAACTGAAACATCTAAGTACCCGGAGGAAGAGAAAGAAACATCGATTTCCTTAGTAGCGGCGAGCGAAAGGGAAAGAGCCCAAACCGCGGGATTTATCCTGCGGGGTTAGGACTGCATAATTGATTCGGGATTGATAGGAGAACGGTCTGGGAAGTCCGGCAAGAAAGCGTGAAAGCCGCGTATCCGAAATCGAAACCGACATGGCAGTATCCAGAGTACCACGAGACACGAGAAACCTTGTGGGAACGAGCGGAGACCACTCCGTAAGGCTAAATACTACTCAGTGACCGATAGCGCATAGTACTGTGAAGGAAAGGTGAAAAGGACCCCGGGAGGGGAGTGAAAGAGAACCTGAAACCCTGTGTTTACAAGCTGTCGGAGCACTTTAAATGTGCGACGGCGTACTTTTTGTAGAACGGTCCGGCGAGTTATGGCATGTGGTAAGGTTAAGTACTTCAGGTACGGAGCCGAAGCGAAAGCGAGTGTGAAGAGCACGATAAAATCACCTGCCATAGACCCGAAACCGGGTGATCTATCCATGTCCAGGATGAAGCTGCCGTAAGAGGTAGTGGAGGTCCGAACACACATCCGTTGAAAAGGGTGGTGATGAGGTGTGGATAGGGGAGAAATTCCAATCGAACCCGGAGATAGCTGGTTCTCCTCGAAATAGCTTTAGGGCTAGCCCCGTAACAGTCTTGCGGAGGTAGAGCACTGAATTTCCTAGGGGGCGTCAAAGCCTACCGAAGAATATCAAACTGCGAATGCCGTACAGATGATTTACGGGAGTCAGACTGCACGAGATAAGTTGGGTGGTCAAAAGGGAAAGAGCCCAGACCCGCAGCTAAGGTCCCAAAGTGCGTGTTAAGTGGAAAAGGATGTGGGATTTCGAAGACAACCAGGATGTTGGCTCAGAAGCAGCCACACATTAAAAGAGTGCGTAATAGCTCACTGGTCGAGAGGTCCTGCGCCGAAAATGTCCGGGGCTGAAACACGACACCGAAGCTCGGGAATCAGAAATGATTGGTAGAGGAGCATTGAAGACGGAATGAAGCCATACCGGAAGGAGTGGTGGACTGTCTTGAAGAGAGAATGCCGGAATGAGTAGCGAGAGAGAAGTGAGAATCTTCTCGGCCGAATATCCAAGGTTTCCAGGGTAAAGCTGATCTGCCCTGGGTAAGTCGGGGCCTAAGGCGAGGTCGGAAGACGTAGCCGATGGACAACAGGTTGAAATTCCTGTACTGTGATATATCAGAACTGTGGGGACACAGCGGGAAGGCATGGGCCGGAAAAGGAAAATCCGGTGCAAGCACCAGAGGAGTATGGCAGGCAAATCCGCCATGCAATCCGAAAGTGTGAAGCGGAGCGAACAAAAGTAGCGAAGCATGCTTACCGGCTGTCGAGAAAAGCCGCTATTGCGTATATCACACCCGTACCGTAAACCGACACAGGTGGATGAGGAGAGAATCCTAAGGCCGGCGGGAGAAGCATTGTTAAGGAACTCGGCAAAATGACCCCGTAACTTCGGGAGAAGGGGTGCTCTTGAAAAAGAGCCGCAGAGAATTGGCCCAAGCAACTGTTTAGCAAAAACACAGGTCTATGCAAAACCGAAAGGTGAGGTATATGGGCTGACGCCTGCCCGGTGCTGGAAGGTTAAGAGGAGAGGTTATCGAAAGAGAAGCCTTGAATTTAAGCCCCAGTAAACGGCGGCCGTAACTATAACGGTCCTAAGGTAGCGAAATTCCTTGTCGGGTAAGTTCCGACCCGCACGAAAGGCGTAATGATTTGGGCACTGTCTCGACAATGCACCCGGTGAAATTGAAATACCAGTGAAGATGCTGGTTACCTGCGCCAGGACGGAAAGACCCCATGGAGCTTTACTCTAGCTTGATACTGGGATTCGGTATTGCATGTACAGGATAGGTGGGAGGCTGCGAAGTGATGACGCCAGTTGTCACGGAGCCGATGTTGGGATACCACCCCTTGCAGTATTGGTTTCTAACCCGTACCGTAACCGGTGGGGACAATGTCTCGGGGAGTTTGACTGGGGCGGTCGCCTCCGAAAGGGTATCGGAGGCGCTAGGTTCCCTCAGAATGGTTGGAAACCATTCGAAGAGTGCAAATGCAGAAGGGAGCTTGACTGCGACACCGACGGGTGGAGCAGGTACGAAAGTAGGACTTAGTGATCCGGTGGTATGAAAGTGGGATTGCCATCGCTCAACGGATAAAAGCTACCCTGGGGATAACAGGCTTATCACTCCCAAGAGTTCACATCGACGGAGTGGTTTGGCACCTCGATGTCGGCTCATCGCATCCTGGGGCTGTAGTCGGTTCCCCAGGGTTGGGCTGTTCGCCCATTAAAGCGGTACGCGAGCTGGGTTCAGAACGTCGTGAGACAGTTCGGTCCCTATCCGGCGTGGGCGTAGGATATCTGAGAGGAGCTGTCCGTAGTACGAGAGGACCGGGATGGACTGACCTCTGGTGTACCGGTTGCACCGCAAGTGCATGGCGGGTAGCCAAGTCGGACGGGATAAACGCTGAAGGCATCTAAGCGTGAAGCCCCCCTCAAGATGAGATATCCCATAACGTAAGTTAGTAAGACCCCTTGAAGACGACGAGGTAGATAGGTGAAAGGTGGAAGCACGGTGACGTGTGGAGCTGATTCATACTAATAGGTCGAGGGCTTAACCGAAGAGGTT
>SCPN01000404.1_pt1 | contig 69545 bp, 79 predicted proteins | sample 6106831 | NCBI WGS metagenome assembly SCPN01 (sample SAMN10720447, study PRJNA508395) | human gut metagenome | isolation source: Participant 1, 0 month
GCAGGTTTTACATTTTCCAGTTCTATCTTCACTTGATATTTCCTCCTTTGATCGTCACACCGATCCCGCATACTACCGGTCTACCTGATCTGAATTTTGCCGCAAAATTTTTAGTTGCAGATCCTTCCGGTCAGTTCCCTGTATCTGCGATCAAATGCGTCTACCGGAACCAGACCATAGCCGATCTCCCTGTGTCACGAATTACAATACGGACACTTTTTTGTTAGTTTTCGATGCGAAATCAATTTGCTTCTTAACTTTTCCGACCAGTTTTTTCTTTTTTATCATACTCTGGATATATTTTTTCAAAATGAAAGACTCCTTCTGCCTCAAAAATATTATCTCCTTCACATAGTTCCCCATCCGTCCAATGAATGTATGGGTTCTGCTTTTTTGCATACGCAAGCTTCCCCTGATATGCACCGCCGATTATCATTTTCATTTTTTATATCTTTCCTTTCAACCGGAATTCCGTACACAACTTCTGTCACCAGATCTGCCATCTCTCCCATCCGAAGATTTAGCTTTCCGAAGCTTCCAGATATTCTTCCATCTCCGGATTATCTGTCATGCTGTCTGAAAATACTTCATTTGTAACAACTACCAGATCATCACTGACCTTCTGCAGCTTATGGATCCCCACCAGAATGGACTCTTCTGCATTTTCACCTGCTCCTGACGGATCGTACATTTCATTTGCCACAAGATTGGACATACATTCCAGGAGAACACTTCCTGTCTCTTTTGTCTGCAGGATTTCTGCAGCTTTTTTAAGATCCGTATAGCATTCGATCGTTTCAAACCCTTTGCCTGCACGAAGCCTTCTGTGACGTGCAATTTCTCTTCCGTTTCCTTCCGAAAGGCATCATAGTTGCTATATAGTAGCGTTTTGTTTCTTTTTGAATGGCTGGCATATTCCATAAGCTTCTGCTCTGCATATTCGGATTTACCGCTTCCACTGCCACCTGTGATCAGATGAAACATTCTGCTGCATTTCCCTTCTCGATAATCTCATATATTTTCTTCATATCCATATTCTCACGAACTGCATTTGCAAGGAATCTGATACTGCTTCTCTTTGTAAGCATGATAGTCCATGGAGTGCATGGCTTCCTCGCCGTATCCTTTTTCTTCCAGAAGTGCCCCGATCAGTGCATCCGCTACTTCCCGGTCATCAAAAATCCCATGTACGCTATGGCATTTTTTACATTCTTCTTCTTCTGCGCTCCATCCCACCGGCTCTCACCTGTCACCTGATCACAGATCTGTACCATCATCTTATGATCTGCAGCATCTTACTGGTGAAAAAAATAGTTTCTATATGGACTTCATATCCATCCAGCTTTGCACCGGACATTGCTTTTAAGATTCCGGTAACTTCTCCGAACCTTCCGGTAACACGGGTTCTTCGCTTGGTATTTTCAAATACAGTAACTGCAGGAAGCAGTCCCATTGCTTTTATGGTTCCACCACGTTCTACCCCTTCCGGATCACGGATCTCTTCTCCAAGCATCTGGTAACCGCCACAGATACCAAATACCGGTTTCCCTGATGAGGCATGGCGCAGCACTTTCCCTTCCAGTCCGCTCTGACGAAGCCACAACAGGTCTTCCATCGTATTTTTACTTCCCGGCAGTATTACCAGATCTGGATTCCCGAAATCTCCTTCCTTTGACACATACCGAAGCGAAACTTCTTCCCTGCATTCCAGTACCGCAAAATCTGTAAAATTGGAAATACGCGGCAGACGGATCACTGCAATATCCAAAAGTGCCGCCTTTTCTTTCCGGTCAAACCTTTCTGACAGACTATCCTCATCATCAATATCCGCATAAATATATGGCATCACGCCACATACCGGTATCTTTGTCCGCTCCTCCAGCATCCTGATACCTGGCTCCAGAATTTTCACATCCCCGCGGAACTTATTGATCACCGTACCTTTGATCCTTGCCCGCTCTTTTTCTTCCAACAGCATAACCGTCCCGACGATCTGCGCAAACACACCACCACGGTCAATGTCTCCGGCAAGAAGAACCGGTGCATCCACCAGCTCAGCAAGTCCCATGTTGACAATATCATTCTGCTTAAGGTTTATTTCTGCCGGACTTCCCGCGCCTTCAATGACGATCACATCATACTTTTCTTCCAGTTTATGATAAGCTTCTAAAATAGCCGGAATATATTCTTTCTTTTTACGGAAATATTCCATCGCCGGCATGACTCCCGCAACTTCTCCGTTTACAATTACCTGACTTCCTACATCGGAGGTCGGTTTTAAAAGAATCGGGTTCATATAAACTTCCGGCGGGATCATGGCAGCTTCTGCCTGCATGACCTGTGCGCGTCCCATTTCCAGACCATCTGCCGTGATAAAAGAATTGAGTGCCATGTTCTGTGACTTAAATGGTGCAACCTTGATTCCATCTTCCTTTAAAACACGACAGAACCCTCCCGCAAGAAGGCTCTTTCCGACATTTGACATGGTTCCCTGAATCATAATCGACTTTGCCATATTAAAATTCTCCCTGACCTGCATAGAGAATTTCTCCCAGCGCATCGATCAGTTTCTGGTTGTCTCCTCTCTGCCGCATACAAACACGATAATATCCTTCTCCGAGACCTTTGTAATTGCTGCAATCCCGGACCAGGATCTTCTGTTTTTTCAGTTTCTCATATAAATTTATACCGCTTCGCATCAGAATGAAATTGGCATCTGACGGATAATGGGTAATTCCAAGCTTGTCTAATTCATTTTCCATCCAGATTCTTTCACGGTTCGTAAAATCACAGGTCCGTTTCACACGCATCCGCTCTTTTAAAGATGCCATGCCTGCCGCCTGTGCCGGTATCGATACGCTCCATGGCTGTCTGGACTGTTCCATCTTCTCCAGAAATTCCATATCCGAAGTAACGGCATACCCGATACGGATTCCCGGAATCGCGTGCATCTTAGTCAGTGAACGGAGGATAAATAACGTTCTCCATCTCTTAGTATCTGCAAGAATGGATGCCGTAGCTGCATTTTCCGCGAAATCAATAAAACATTCATCCAACACCATCCGGATTCCGTAAGTCTCGCATCTTGCAAGAATCTTCCAAAGCATACTCCGGTCGATCAGCTTTCCGGTCGGATTATCCGGTGAACACAAAAATACCATATCAATATCTTCATTCAGAGGATCCAGAAAATCTTCTTCCAGTTGAAAACCAGTCGCTTCTCTTTTCTTATAATAACAGATCTCGCACCCGGTCGCACGCAGTGCCTGTTCATATTCCGCAAATGCAGGAACCGGTATCAGCGCTTTCCTTGGGCAGTCCGCAAGTACTGCCGTAAAAATCAGATCTGCCGCCCCATTTCCACAGATAATATGCTCAGCCGGAACTTCCAGTCTTTCGCCAGAGCACTTTTCAGTTTCCTGCAGCTGGCATCCGGATAATTCCAATTTGGTCTATTGACTTTCTTGCCGCTTCCACTACAGCTCTTCCAGGTCCGAACGGATTCAGATTCACAGAAAAATCTGTCATTCCTTTGTGTGTATAAATATCTCCACCATGTACATATTCCATAACCTTTTATTCCCCTTACATCAGTATCATACAATATTTCAGTAATCCAAAGACAAGAAGTGTCAGAAGTGCTGTTCCGTCCATCAGATTACCGGCTCTTAAAATATCTTCCGGCTCGATAGGACGCACATCATCTCCGATTGTCTCTTTCGGATATAATTTTCCAAAATAATAGGCTCCCGCAAGCTGCACCTGAAGTGCACCTACATACCGCTTCTGTCTGCGGGAATTCGGGCTGGCATGCTTTCGCCTGTCTCTTTCCAGACTGCCCCGCCCTTTTATAATCCATCCGGAAGATCCATGCACTTGCGATCATCAGAAGTGCTGATATCCTGGACGGAATATAATTCCATACATCATCCATTTTAGCCGCAAACCGACCAAAATGTAAATACTTTTCATTCTTATATCCTACCATAGAATCCATTGTATTAACAGCCTTATAAAAAAAACCAAGTGGTACCCCACCGATCAACATAAAAATGAGCGGTGCGATCACTCCGTCCGATGTATTTTCGGCTACCGTTTCTACCGCTGCCTTTGTCACTCCGGCCTCAGAAAGATTTCCGGTATCTCTCCCCACGATCATCGATACCGCATGTCTTGCCCCCTCCAGATTGTGGTTTACGAGCCGTACATAAACCTTCCTGCTTTCATCTTTCAGGCATTTTCCGGCAAGAAGCTGATAACACCAGAAAGTTTCCAGTGCAAATTGAAGCCAGAAGCTGACCTTTCCGGCAAGATACAAAAGTCCACACGGAATTCCGACCGATGCGATCACCACACAAAACCATAAAACACATCCTGCGATTCTTTCTTTTTTCTCATCATTTTTACAAAATACGCGCAGCCACTTTTCCAGTATCGAAATCCAGTTTCCAATGATCCGTACCGGGTGGTAAAGCCATACCGGATCCCCGAAAATCGCATCCAGCGCCATTCCTGCTATACATGCCATCAAAGAACTCATATTTCCTCAATCTCCTCAAACTGTCTCTTTCCCTGCTGCCATTTTTCTTCCTCAATTTGAAAATGAAAACCTTTTCCGTTTTTCACCTGCCAGTGATAAAATTCTTTCTTTTCCGGATCAAATGCTTCCATCACCGACATGATCGTCCCCCCATGAACCACAAAGGCAATCTTCTTTCTTTTTCCCTTTATCATCTTTTCCATCATCTGTTCAAATCCGCAGACACACCGTTTCCGGAACTCCATCGGATCTTCTCCTCTCGGAAATGCCTTTGTACCTCCAGAATCAATCCAGCTCTGATACTTTGGATTCCCAGTCAGCTCCTGATAATTCTTCCCCTCAAAAAGGCCAAAATCACATTCCCGCATCTGCTCACAGACAACCTGCTCTGCTCCCGGAAAAAGAATCTCTGCCGTCTGCCTGCACCTCCTGAGCGGACTGACAATCACAAGCTCCGGCTTCCACTCCTCACGTCCATTTTCTTCTTTTTTCAGAGTATGCTCCAGAACGAACTCTGCCTTTATTTCTTCATCTGTCACCCCAATATACCGCTTCTCCAAATTCCCTTCCGTCGCAAAATGCCGAATCAGCTCGATTTCCATCTTCTATACATCTCCTCTTCCTTTCTCTGCTTTTCATTTGATTCCCTGCACAATCAATCCCCCAACTAATAATGCCAGCTCACAAATCTGCAGAAAGTATCCCGCCAGATCCCCGGTAACACCTCCAAACTGTTTCCTGCTCATCCGGTAATAATATCCAAATACTACTCCTGCAATTATAAGAAGTACCACCATACCAACCGGCGAACAGAAATACAAATATACTGCCGCCAGGATCAGGTATACAATCATTGTGATCCTTACTGCCTTTTTCTGTGCTCCATCCTGGAAAGTCTTTACAAGACCGCTTCCTCTTGCTGCCGGAAATGTCACTACAGCAATCCCACTGAGCGCTCTTGAAATTACATATCCTGCTGCTACTACCGGAAGCATCTCCGTCCGGATTTCACTCCATACGCCAAGGCTTACGGTAAAATAACAGCAGATTCCGATGACCGCAAAAGCACCGTTATGCGAATCTTTCAGGATTTCCAGTTTCTTTTCTTTATCTCCCCAGGATCCAAGTGCATCCATCGTATCCATAAATCCATCCAGATGGATCCCTCCACTTACAAAAACCGGTATCAATGTCATAACCGCAGCAAACATCAGTCTTCCACTGTTTACTTTCGGAAAAATATTTCCATCAAGAAACATTCCTGCCAGATAAATGAGTACTCCGGTCACAACACCGATCAGCGGAAAGAAACACATCGTATATTTCATATTTTCCTTGTTCCACTCAATGCGCGGCATCGGTATTTTTGAATACATAGAAAACGCAACGATCATCGGTTCTAAAAATTTCATCTTTCGTCCTTCCCATCCAGTACTTCATACTGCTCTACGTGAATATCATCAAAAGTTCCCATTTTACGGTACACCTGAAGTCCCATCTCAAGAAGCGGCATCGCTGCCACTGCTCCTGTTCCTTCCCCCAGACACATGCCATGTAAGAAATGGTTTTTTTTCTAAAGCATCTAAAATCTTTCTTGACGCAGGTTCATCAGACAAATGGGATGGTAAAATATATCCTGCACATTCCGGAACCATCCGTACCGCCACAAGTGCAGCCACTGCAGAAATAAAGCCATCTATCAGCACCGGAATCCGGTAGATTGCCCCACCAAGATATACACCTGCAAGTCCTGCTATGTCAAGTCCTCCAACCTTGGAAAGTACATCGATCGCATCTGTCTTATCCGGCTGCATCCGCTCAACCGCTTCCCGGATGACCTGTACCTTCTTTCGCAGACCTTTTTTCGTCAGACCTGCCCCTTTCCTGTCATGACCTTCGGATCCTCTCCGAGCAATACAGAGGCAACCGCACTGCTGGTCGTTGTATTTCCAATCCCCATTTCACCTGTCGCAAGAATTTCGTATCCCGCTTCGGCACACTTCTTTACCATCTGAATTCCAACTTCTATCGCCTCAACTGCCTCTTCTCTTGTCATCGCCGCTTCTTTTGCAAAATTGTGTGTGCCATACATCACTTTGTATTCTTTCTTTGTCACAGACGGCACATCTGTTGCCATTCCTACATCCACCGGGAAAAGATCTACCTTTGCCTCTTCTGCCATGATGCAAACGCTTGTCTCTCCTCTTGTAAAGTTATCCGCCACGATTGCCGTTACTTCCTGTCCGGTCTGTGTCACGCCTTCTTCTACCACACCGTTGTCCGCGCACATAATGATCAGCCCGCGCTTTCGCAGTTCAAAATCTGAAGTCCCCTTAATCCCGGCAATCTGGATCACCGCATCCTCCAGACTTCCCAGACTAAACAGCGGCTTCCCTACCGTCATCCAGTGAGCCCGCGCCTCTTCCATTGCATTTTCATCAAGTGGTTTTATTTTCTCTTTCCATCTGGTCTCTTCCATCTGTAAGTCTAATCTCCTGTCTTTTCGATTTGTCTTTGTCAGCTTTTTACTTGCTTCTGTAGGTTCTACACGCTTCTACAAAGCGTTTGGCCACTTTGGGGTTGGAATAAAAGTATAAATGCGGAAATCCCGCAAACAGATTCCCCTTCATATGAACAGCCTGCCATTTTCTCACACCATCCGGCTTTACGGCAAGTGTATCCTTTCCGTTTTCCGTAGAATCCCAATAATGGAACTCATGCGCCCGGATCTTCTCTCCCTTTTTCATATACACTCCGTTCATTTCCGCAGTCAGCTCAATGTATCCGAATCTGGTAAGTCGCCCTTTTTTGATCCCTTTTCCCGGAAGTGCCCCCACCATCGGATAGTGCTTTCCATCTTCCCCTTCCATTTCTTCTGTCAAATATAAAAATCCTCCACATTCCGCAATACATGGAATTCCATTTTCAATCTGCTTTCTTACATCTTTTCGCATAGCTCTGTTTTCTGCCAGATGTTTCGCACAAAGTTCCGGATATCCACCACCAAATAAAAGTCCGTCTAAATGTTCCGGAAGCCTTGTATCCTCCAAAGGACTAAACGGAATGATCTCACATCCAAGCTCTTTTAAAAGCTCCATATTATCCTTATAATAGAAACAAAAGGCAGTCACGCGCTACGCCGATACGCACTTTTCGTCCGGCTGCTTCCTGTTTTGCCTTCACCGGATGATACTCCATTTCTTTTGCTTCCCAGGCAATTTTCAGCACCGATTCCATATCAAGTGTCTCTGTCAGAATCTCTGCTGCCCGGTCAATCTGTTTTTTCAGGTTCCCTATTTCCTCCGGAAGCATCAGTCCCAGATGCCGACTCTCCAGATGAAAAGCATCCTCCTCCGGCACATAACCAACCACCTGAACCTGGAATCCCATTGTCTGCAATCCCTCTTCGATCATCTTCTTCATCTTCGGATACAGCATCGGGGAAATCCGGTTCAGAATGATTCCCCGGATATTACTGTCATTCCGGTATTCAATCATTCCCTTCAATACTGCCAGGATTGTCGATGCCATACCTCTTGCCGGAACAACCAGGATTACCGGAAGTCCCAGGGTTCTCGCAACGTCATAAGTACTTGCCTGATCCGAATCCAGACTGATCCCGTCATAGTACCCCATCACACCTTCTGTCACCACAAGCTCCGCACCTTCCGCATGATGCATAAACCGCTCTTTCAAGCGCTCCCGGTCACAAAAATACAGATCCAGGTTCTCGGAATCAATTCCCAGCACCTCCCGGTGAAACATAGGATCAATATAATCCGGTCCGCATTTGCAGGCGCGTACCTTCTTTCCGGCATTTTTAAATGCTTTCATCATTGCCATTGTCACCGCTGTCTTTCCACTCCCACTGGCAGATGCCGCGATTACAATTCCGGGAATTTTCATTCTGTATCTCCTCCGTCTGAAATAATATAAATCGGATTTAACCCGGTCATCATGTGATATCTTCCAAGTTTCTTTGACTTTGCCACATTCAGTTGTATGATTTCCGGATCTGCAAGCAGTCCTTCCTCCATCGCCTCCATCGCTTCCTTCACGGTTTCCAGCGAAATTGCATTGATCACGATACGGACGTCCGGATTTTTTTTCTTTATGCACTGAATAATTTCTTTTAACTGTCCTGTACTGCCTCCGATAAAAGCATGGGTCGGCATTTCCAGTGCTTCCAGTGCTTCCGGTGCAACTCCTTCTATAACCTGAATCTGGTCTGCCCGGAATTTCTGCATATTCTTCCTGATCAGTTCTGCACCCTCCGGATTCTTCTCTATTGCATAAACGCGGAGATTCTCTCCCTGAAGAGCAGCCTCTATAGACACTGAACCGTTTCCGGCCCCCACATCATATATTACTGCATTCTTTGTAAGCTTCAATTTTGCAATGCTGACTGTCCGCACTTCCTCCTTCGTCATCGGAACACTTCCACGGATCAGCTCCTCATCTGCAAGATGAATTCCTGTTCTCTTTTCCGGCTTTGGATTCTCGATCAGAATAGTGGTAAGATCACCAAAATCTTCTGCCTGAAGCTCGTTTCCTTTTTGATTACAATCTCTTCATCCGGATAAGACAAATGATTTCCAACCGAAACGGTTACTTGTTCCAGATGATAATATTTCAGTTTTTCGCAGATCTCTTTTCCCGCACTTTTCCCAAGGATCAGAAATGTCTTTTCATGGTTTGCAACTACATGGATAAAATTCTGACTTCTTCCATGCATGCTGAGAATCTTCGCATCCTCCCAGCTTTTTCCAAGCTTTGCCGCAAGATAGATTACAGATGAAATCCCGGAAAAATCCGTACTTCATATCGTCTTTTTTCAGAATATCCGCCAGCTTTTTTGCCCCGCTGTAAAATCCGGTATCCCCGGAAAACAGCACCGTACATCTGGTCTTTTCCTCCTGCTCATCCAGGATTGCTCTGATTTTTTCCGGCAGATACTCTGCATAGCAGCATTTCTTTTTTTCCCGGAATCCTTCCAGCATCCGCGTAGCTCCGATCAGCACATCACTTTCCTCAATGATCTTTCTGACCTCTTCCGTAAGCGTTCCTTTGCTTCCCATCCCGATCCCGGCAAGATTTACCTGGCATTTTCGGTTTTCCACAGTTATTCCTCCAATCGATAGCCTCTCGGTGTCACCATTTTCCCATCCACATTTCTCGTCTGGCTGTTGCCGATATAAACGGTTGTAAACATATCGACCTCCGTATCCTTCAGCTCAGAAAGTGTCAGAATATGTGCATCTTCGCCTTCACGTCCGATGTTCCGCACATAACCGCAGACTGTATCCGGGCTCTGGTACTCCAGGATATACTCGCATGCCTTTTTCAGGTAATCTGCCCGTTTCCGGCTGGACGGATTATACAGACAGATCACAAAATCCGCCATCGCAGCTCCGCGGATCCTCTTTTCAATCTTCTCCCACGGTGTCAGAAGATCACTCAGACTGATCACTGCAAAATCATGCATCAGAGGTGCACCAAGAACTGCCGCACCGCCATTTGCCGCCGTGATCCCCGGCACGACCTCCAGCTCCACCTCCGGGTAGCCCTGTCCCATCTCATAGAGCAGACCTGCCATTCCGTAAATTCCGGCATCCCCACTGCATACCATAGCTACCGTACTTCCTTTCATCGCCTCATCCATTGCCATCTCACAGCGGATCACTTCCTGCCGCATTGGTGTGGAAAGGTACTTTTTATCCGGAAACCTTTCCCGTATCAGTCCCGTATATACGGTATACCCGATAATAACCTCACTTTTTTCCAGTGCCGTGGACGCCTGGTATGTCATTTCTTTCTCAGCACCCGGTCCAAGACCGATTACATAGACTTTTCCAATTTTACACATTTCCTACACCTTCTTTTCCTTTGCCCTGCCTGAACTCTGTTGTAAACTCCGGATGATATAAAAGTGACCGTTCATACTCTCCGCCAAGCACCTCACCAACCACGATCAGTGCTGTCTTTGTAATTCCATTCTCCTTTGCTGTCACCGCAAGATCTTTCACCTTACATCTGCACACCTTTTCATCCTCCCAGGTTGCCTTGTAGACGATCGCTGCCGGAGTCTCCGGCTGATAACCGCCTTCGATCAGACGCTTCGACAGTTCTTCCAGCATCCCGGTACTTAAAAAGATTACCATCGTTGCCTGGTGCGCAGCGAAACTTTCAATGGATTCTTTTTCCGGAACCGGTGTTCTTCCTGCCATCCGTGTGATCACCACAGACTGTGAAATCCCGGGAAGAGTATATTCTGCATTCAGTGCAGATGCCGCTCCGCAAAAGGAGCTGACTCCCGGGCACACTTTATAAGAAATATTCTCCTTTTCCAGCAGATCCATCTGCTCTTTGATCGCACCATACAGACACGGATCACCCGTATGCAGCCGGACAACTTTTTTCTCCTGCTTCTCTCCGGAAATCATCACTTCCATCACTTCTTCCAGCGTCATCTTCGCACTGTTGTAGATCTGACAGTCCTTCTGACAATTCTTAAGAAGCTCCGGATTTACCAGTGAACCGGCATACACCACTATATCTGCTTCCTCCAAAAGCTTCTGCCCCCGTACTGTGATCAGATCCACAGCACCGCTTCCTGCTCCAACAAAATGAATCATTTTTCTTTCTCCTTTGCTATTACAATCGAAAAATATCCCGCATCTTCCGGTATTTCTTCTGTGCATTTGTAAATTTTTTCTCCATCCATTCCGCAGTTCATTACCATTTTCGCCTGCTGTCCTTCCTCTTTCAGAACAGCTTTGACTTGCGCCATTTTTCCTTGCTCTTCATAAGAACCTTCGTCCCCGGAAGCTTCAACTTTTCTTCAATTCCATAGGACACCGGAAGAACATGCAGCTCGTGCCGGTTCTCCACAAGCGAGATCTCCAGCCTTGCTGCCGCAGCACAAAAAGACGGAATCGAAAAAATCTCCCCCTGATATCCCATCTTTTTCAGTCTTTTATAAATATAAATTCCTGTCGAATACACGGTCGGATCTCCAATCGTCAGAAAAACCAGATTCTTTCCTTTCTCCAGAAGCTCTGACGCCTTTCTTGCACCTGCATCGTATCTCTTTCAGTAGCTTTTTTCCCTTGATCATTGGCATGGGAAGATACAGCCGCAGCTTCTTTTTCGTCTCCGGCTCTGCCTCACACGCAATCCGATATGCCAGACATTCTTTTGCAAATGTCTCTTCTTCCCCTCTTCCAGTTCCGGTTTCTTTAACTCCGGACTGCCAATTGAAGTACCAATACCTGACACGCCTTAATCGCACGAATTGTCTTTATCGTCATCAGTTCCGGATCTCCCGGACCTACACCCGCAAGGTCAAATCTTCCTGCCATTTTTTGTCATACCTTTCTACCTATCCGATCTTTTCCCTCAGTTTGTCCACAAGAGATGTCTTCCCAAGAACCCCGAGTTCATCCGAAAACATCAGCGCCCCGACCTTCATCTTCTCGCCGGCACGCTTCGCCAAATGATACTCGATCTTCTCCATCACGGTCCGCATCGTCTCTTCCAAAAGTCCTCTTTCTTCCAGAATGTCCAATGCTTCCTTCGTCGTAAAACACTTCATCAGAGCACAGACTGTCTCACGGTCTGCCCCTGCCATTGCCGCATGGACGGCAAGCACTTCCATTCTTGCATCTGCCTGTCTGGAATGGGTATTCATTACACCTGCAGCGATCTTGACCAGCTTTCCGATATGTCCTACAAGCAACAGTCCGTCCATCTTCAGCCGCACGCCGTCATCAATCGCATCCCCGATATAATTGCTGCATTTCACCGCAAGCTCCTGGTCGTACCCAAGTGTCTGCCTTAAAAAATCATTTCCATAATTTCCCGGTGTCAGATAACAATACCGGTGACCTTCATCACGAAGCATCTTCATTTCCAGGAAAATAGTCTGCGTCAGTGCCTGTTCACTCATCGGTTCTACGATTCCTGAGGTTCCGAGTACCGAAATCCCACCTTCGATCCCAAGTCTTGGATTAAACGTTTTCTTCGCGATCTCCACGCCCTGCGGAACATAGACCAGAACGTCTGCGCCACCATCCCAGTCATATTTCTCAATCTGGCTTTGCACCGCTTCCCGGATCATCTGCCGCGGAACCTTATTGATCGCCGCTTCCCCGGCTTCCTGCTCCAGCACCTTCCGGGTGAACCGCCCTACTCCGATCCCACCATCTAAGGTCATTCCTTTTTCCCTTTTTTTCGTGACCTTGGCGTAAACGAAGATCCCGTTCGTCACATCCGGGTCATCTCCGCTGTCCTTCTGAATGGCACAGCTGACAGATTCATTTTCTCTTTGGATCTTTTCTACTTCCAGATACAGTTCGATCCCTTTCGGCGTCATAAGAGATACCTGGCGGATTTCCTCCCCAGAAAAGAGCATTGCCGCTGCCGCCTTTGCTGCTGCCGCAGCACAGCTTCCTGTTGTATATCCACACCGCAGTTCTTTTTGATTTTTCCACACGACCTGCATCTTGTCCATTTCCATTTCGTCTCCTTAGTATTCGATGCCTTTCCTTGCCCGGATTCCTTTTTCAAAAGGATGCCGTACCATCTTTACTTCCGAAATATAATCTGCCAGCTCCAGAAGCTCATCTGACGGATCCCGTCCGGTCAGAACCACTTCCAGATTGTCCGGTCTGTCTTTTAAGAACTGCACCGCCTCTTTATTCGGGATCAGTCCATACCGGTATGCCGCCATAAATTCATCAATCACAAGCATATCATAATCCCCTGTACTGATTTTCCCCCGGATCGTATTCCACAGCCTGCCATACATCTCTCGGACTTCTTCCTGTTCCTTTTCGGAAAGTGTCTTAAAAAATCCATAGCTTTTTTCCAGATGAAGTACCTCGATCTCCGGGATCCGATCCAGGATCTTCAATTCTCCCGAAAATTCATTTTTTAAAAAACGGGCAAACAGAACCCGCATACCACTTCCAGCTGCGCGAACTGCAAGCCCCCGTTGCCGCCGTTGTCTTTCCTTTTCCATCTCCACAGTAAATGTGCAAAAGTCTATTTTTCATATGATTCCAGCTTTCCCATTTCTTCTGCAAATACAAGCAGTTCTTTTATCTTCTGGTTGGTTGTCCCAATCACAATTCCTGCATTTATCACCTTTTTACACTGCCTGATCATCTGCTTTGCCCGTTCAAATGCACGGTCGCTTACCGGTTCAAATGGCTCTTCTTCGATTACACTGACTGCCAGATGTTCTGCCAGATGATAGTCAATATCATTAGTATACAGGATTCCTGCCGAAAATGGAATCTTTGCTTTCTGAAGGTTCCGGTAAACAGGGATTCCACTGCCTCCGGAAGAGATCACAAATACTTCTGCCTCTCCCTCTGCCTTTGCAAGCTCCACACTTCCGAACACAGGATCAAAATGCCCGTTGTCGATCTCATAAAGTTTCTGGATAAAATCTTCTTTAAAAATCGCCTCCGGCTCTCCATAACCGAAAATTGTATCTCCTTTAACGCACAGGATCTTATCCGAGATCTTCTGCGCCAGATCGATCTCATGAAGTGACATAATGACCGTGATCTGCTTTTCTTTCGCCATATTTTTCAAAATAGTAAGCAACTCCAGCTTATAACGGATATCCAGAAAAGAAGTGGGTTCATCCAGGATCAGTACCTCCGGTTCCTGGCAGATCGCTCTTGCCAGAAGGATCCGCTGTCTCTGCCCGTCACTGATCGCCTCAAAACTTTTTTCTGCGTATTCTGTTGCATGGACAATTTCCAGTGCTTCCTGTGTCTTTTTCTCATCTTCTCGCGTTAATATCCCGAGCCGTCCTGTATAAGGATACCGCCCTGCTGCTACGACCTCATAGCAGGTCATCAGCTCCGGCTTTGCCCGCTGTGTCAGCACCACTGCCATCTTCGTTGCAAGCTCTTTGTAAGATAAGTCTTTCAGATTCTTTTCACCGATCGTCACCTTACCTCCAATGAGCGTAAGCTGTTTGGTAATACTTTTTAAAATCGTAGATTTCCCGGAACCGTTTGGTCCAATCAGTGTCAATATCTCACCTTTTTTAATCTCTGTACAGATATCATGGATCAGTACATTTCCATGATATCCGACAGAAAGATCTTTCATCTGAAAATAGTTCTCACTCATATTTATTTCCCTTTTCTTCCTTTTATCATCATGAAAATTACGATCGGTGCACCAAAGATCGAAGTCACAGTACTGATATTCAGCTCCAGTGGTGCAAATGCCATACGCGCGATCAGATCACATCCCATACAGAACACCGCCCCGCCAAGGAATGTTGCCGGTATCACAACCAGCGGTTTTGCCGTCCCGAGAAGATGCTTGATCAAGTACGGAACTGCGATTCCAACGAATGAAATCGGTCCTGCAAATGCGGTCACACATGCGGAAAATACACTGGAAAGCAGAATCAGAAGCACCCGGAACACACGGATATTGACCCCCATACTCTGCGCATACATTTCTCCCAGCTGATACGCTCCGATCGGCTTTGACAGGAAAAAGGTAAGGATCAGTGTGATTCCTACCATAAGCGCTGCTACCTTTACATTGCTCCAGCTCATACCGGAAAAGCTTCCCTGTGACCAGCCATGCAGATTCACGATATCTGAATCCTCCGCAAAAGTCACTACAAAATCAGTTACTGCCGAGCAGATATAACCGATCATGATTCCGCCAACCAGAAGAGTTGCCATATTCCGGATTTTTCTTGCAAGAAGCAGGATAAATCCAATTGAAAGCATAGATCCGATAAATGCTGCAATGATCAGTATATAAGATGATACCAAAGTGTAATATTTTAAAAAGATGATCATCGCCAGAGCGACCATCATCTTTGCACCCGAAGAAATCCCCAGTACATACGGTCCTGCGATCGGGTTGGAAAAAAATGTCTGCAATAAAAATCCGGAAGGGCAAGTGCCCCTCCCAGAATCCTGCCATCAGGACACGCGGAAGACGGATTTTCCAGATAATATTCATCTGCACCTGTGTTCCTTTTTTCAGAAACAGGATCCGTAAAATCTCAGGAACCGAGATCTGTACATTTCCGGTATTGATGTTCAGCACTACGATCATGCAAAAAACTGCTGCCAGCACCGCAAAGACTCCCATATATCTTGTATTCCTTTTCCAGTTATTTTTCATTCCTGCCTGTCCCATTTTCTTCTCCGTTTTCTATTTTACATGGTATAAAAATGTCATCTTGCTTTCATCGCCGCCTGTCAGCATCAGATTCATATCCGTGATCAGTTCCCCAACGATATCGGTTGCCTGATACAGATATTTACCGGTACACCATACATTTCCTTCTTTGACTGCTTTGAAATCAGAAAAAAGTGCATCTTTTTCTTCCAGATCTTTTACACTGTTGATTGGATTATCGATACTTGAATTATAAATCAGATAATCTGCATCCGCCGCCTGTGCGTAAAATTCTTCCATTGTAAGTTTTACTGCTGAAGTATTACTGTCATCGCCAGTCAGATCATCGAATACATATCTTCCACCGGAAAGTTCGATCATTTTCGGAATATAATCATCACTTCTTCTTACTACCACCGTTCCGTCACTGCTTACATAGAAAAATGCAACTGTCTTCTCGGTATTCTTAAAATCTTTGAGCGCATCGACATTTTCCACCTGCTTTTCAAAAAATGCATCCGCTGCATCTTCTTTATTCAGCATTGCTGCATAAAGTTTGATCCATTCAGTTCTTCCTAGAGGATGCGATTCATAGCTGGACCGGTCGATCATCACCGGGATATCCAGAGATTCAATCATCTCCTGTACCTTCGGTGTGTGAAGGATCATGGTCGATTCGATGGCAAGATCACAGTCTTCGTCCACCAGCATCTCATAATCCGGTTCACTGTATTTCCCTGCAAATTTTATTTTCCCGTCATCCATCGCTTTGACTGCATTTTCAATATACCATCCGGAAGCCTGGGTACCTGTCATTGTGATATTATCCAGAGAATCGATCGCATTAAAAAGTGCCATTGCAGATGTCGCCGCAAGATAAATGTGATCCAGCGGCTGCTGAAGGATCACGTAATCCTCCTCGGCTCCATCCGGCACATCCTGATTTTCCGGGACGACCAGAAATTTTGCATCGTCTTTGATATCGATCATCTTATAGCCGTCTTTGTAGTAATATACCTGAAAACCTTCGGCATATTCCAGATCCATCGCGGATTCATAAGTGAGTCCGTCAATCTCCGGACCTTTTTTTTCTTTGGCACTTTCTTTCGTACTGCTGCTTTCTGTTTTTTTTGTATCTGTTGTATTCTTTTTCGTCTGCCCGCATCCGGTCAGTGCTGCCGTCCCAAGCAGCACTGTACTCAAAAGAATGCACCCCAGACGCATCGTTCTCTTTTTCATTTTCTACCTCTGTATCCAAAAAAGAATCTACCTAGTTTTTTGCAGAAGAATCTGTACTGTCTGTCTGCGCGAAAATTGCCTCGTAAACCTTGCTCCACTCTGCTTTTGCATCATCCTTTTCCTCATCTGCTGACCGGTCAACGATCATCGGAACATCCAGAAGAACAAATTTTTCTGCCAGCTCTTCGTATCTCTTCTGCTGATCTTCTACCGACATTTTCTTCTCATTCTTTTCATCCGGAAGAATTTTATTGGAAAGGATTGCAAGATCACACTTACTCTTCATCAGTTTTTTATTTTCCGGTTTCTTATAGGTTCCTGCATAAATGATCTTCTTAGCTTTCATTGCTTTTGCAATGCCTTCTACCTTACAGTTCTTCTGTTTTACCCCTACTGATGTAATCTGGTCTGTTGCATTCAGCTTATCCAGGATTTCCAGTACTTCCTCTGAACCTACATATGCAGACTTCTTTGGCTTCTGGATCACGATCATTTCTTTATCCAGACCTGCCGGAATTTCTGCGTCTTCCGGAACGATCAGATAACGGACGATCTTTGCTTTGTAAAGCGCAAGCTTTTCTTCCTGTGCCGGTGTCAGTCCGGAATCTGTATCTTCTTTTGTATCCTTTGTCTTGGTCTCTTTTGTATCCTCATCTTTTCTCTGATCGATTTCTAAAAGAGTGATTCCCTGATCATAATGATAGATCTTGAAGTACTTAGCATGCTCTACCTTTGTCTCAGACTGATAAGAAAGTCCCATGATTTCCGGCGCTTTCTCATCCAGTGTATCTGCACTTAAATTGGTCTCCCCACTTACTGTAGTTCCGTCTGCTTTTGCTGCAGCACTTAGGTAAATGAAAATCGAATAGCTGATTTCATGCGCTGTTGACATCTTGGTTGTCATACCAATGATCGTATTGTTCTTGTTCAGTTCTACCGGAATGACAAATGTAGACGTACTTCCGGTTGTTGTCGGATGATAGGTATTTCCATTCGCCTTTACATAGCCATAAGAACCACTGCTAAATACAATGGTAGCATATGCCTGACCGCCTGTCACGGTAATCTTGGTACAACTGATGCTGACCTTTCCGGTTCCACCTGACCAGGAAAATTTATCCGGTGTATAGACACCGTCTGCAAGTGTTGTTGTGTTTGCACACGGGCAGTTCCACCATTTAAATCTGCCTCGTATTTGGATTCTTTGTCCGGGGTCTGGTTTGTGCCTGTGCCTCAAGTAGTGCCGGTTCCAGTTGGTGTTCTGGCTGGTGTTATTTCCCTGGTTGATGTTGCCATTATTTCCAGTAGTTCCATTTGTGGAATTGCTATTGTTCAGATTCTTCATGCCTGCTGAGGCGAATGTCAAGGTACGGTCATACCATACTTGCTTTTTATGAGAAAATGCTGCCACTGAAATTCCTGTGTCTAATAAAGAAACCGGAATCGTATAGGTATACATACCATTTTTGTCCACAACATAAGGAATCCACTTGGACTTATCTGCAAGTGCTGCTTCTGCACTTGTTCCTACATACAGATAATCATATCCTGTACCACTGAGTGTAATTTTTGCAGTCATCTCCCCATTTTTTGATGTTAAGATGCAATCCGTAACTTTAAACATGGATGAACTTGAAGTTACGTTTGCTTTATAAGAGCCATCACTTACCTGAACATATTTGGTCATTCCTTCTGTCTTGAATATTAATGTACGATCATACCAGTTACCACTATTGAATCCATGTGCTGCAATCTGGACTCCGGTATCCATACTTTCTACTGGCACTGTAAATACATATTTTCCTTCTGCATTTACAGAATACCCAATCAGTTGATCTTCCGAAGCACTTGCCGCAGCTTCCTTACTTCCCATATATAACTTATCGTATCCCGTTCCACTAAGTGTAATATCTGCCTGCATCTTGCCACCAACAGATGTCAGCACGCAATTTACTACACGAAACATTCCACTAGCTGAAGCTGCATCAACATCTACTACATATTTTCCAGTATCCAGTACGTTCTTGTCCTCATTTTCCGGTTTCTGGTTTTCGCCACTTCCGGTACCCGGTTTGCTCTCTCCTAAATTGCCTCCCTGTTCAGGATTTTCTGTGTCGTCTTTTTTATTTTCTGCTCACGATGAGATATGAAGCGTGTAATCTCCGTCTGCTTTCCTACTCTCCCAGCCGTTCTCTTGGCTATGTGGTACAAAGGCAACATCCGTTCCATCTGCTGACAGTGGAAGTTCAAACGTAAATAAATACCCTTTGCTTGTTCCCGTTCCAACTATCGCCTTTTCTTCTTTCCGTTCAACTGTATCAGCTTTACTTCCAATATAAATTTTATTGTAAGTTTTACTCTCTGTTTCTATCGAAACTTTCAGGTGATCATTTTCTTTTACAACAGAAGACGATCCAACCTTAAACATTGCAAAATCACTGGTAACATTTTTCGCTTCCTGCGTCTTCACTTCCCCGGCATTTTCCGCCGTTTCTTCCGACTTAACCTTCTGCTCCTCTGCAGCCTTCTCTTCGCTCTTTCCGTCTTCGCCCGCTTCTTTTTTCTCTGCCTCAGTTACATTCCCTGTTGCCGCATTTTCTTCTGCTTTCGGCTCTTCCTGACTCTTCTGATTCTCGTCCGTTCCCTGTCCGGCAGTCGTTTCTTCTTCCTGTCCAGTCACTTCTTCAGCCGGCTGACCTGCTGCGTCTGCCGCACCGATTTTTCCATCTGTTACTTCTACGGTCTGCTGACCTGATTCTGTATTTTCTACTCCTGCCACTGCACTGTCCTCAGCGTAAGCATAAGAAACCGGTGTAACCGACATTGCAACTGCCATGAAAAGTGCAAGAAACTGTTTTGAATTCCTCTTCATAATCCAACTCTTCCTCCTGATGTCCTGATCTTTTGTCGCTTGACAGCTCGATGATGTACATTCGCCAAATTCAGTTCCTCGTGCAAGCATAAATCTGCACTTGGCTCATCGTATGCAAAAAAAATCTGCTTCCTTTTTCCTGAAAGCAGACTTCACCTACATCCTCTGCCACCGGAACTCTTTTCCGTATATATGGCAGCACAAAAATCTTGCTTTCATACTCAGTATGAAGCAAGATATCATTTCTTTGTGTATGTAAACGCGCTTTCATCGGAAGCAATTTACTCTCTTTCAGCAGGTCTCCTGGCTTATGGATCTTAACAAAGCTGCACCTTCTCACATTTTTATGCAATGGCTTGCCGCCGCTTTGCTCCTCATTTACAGTGACCGGATCGCTCAGGACTTTCACCTGATTCCCTTTTAAGCCGACCAGAAATTCTTCTGCCTAGCACTGAAAAAGTTTCTTTATTTATTCTTACTCACTATAACAGATATGTTTCTTCTTGACAAGAGTCATCTTTCCTGGTTTATTTCCCTATTTTTTCCAAACTCTCCATTAAAAATCCCGGAAGTTTTTGTTTCAAAATCGACACCTTAATGACTATATGTTTATCATAATTTCATGACCTACTTCATTTATATATAGAAAGCGAAGGGGATCGAAATGAGAAAAAAGTGCCAGTGAATGTATGGAAATACTCTGAAATAAGACAGTGCAGCCGCCAGATCGACGACTGCATTGTCTTATACTCTTTTTCGTACAATTTTATTTTTTCGCTGCCTCAAAATTACGATGAAGTAATTCGTGGGTCTTTCCTTTCAGAAGTTCATCATATAATGACAGGATCAGCGGATTCTCATTCGACTTCTTAATCTGCGTATTGATATCGGTATCATACAGGCCTTTGCTTCTGGCTATCCTGCTTCTCGGACCTGCCGGGACTGGCTGTCCGCCACCCATGATACATCCGCGCCTGCATGCCATAACCTCAACAAAGTCGTAATGTACCTCGCCCTTCTGGATCTTCTTCATCAGCGCATCTGCATTTCCAAGTCCACTGACAACAGCTGCATGGATAGTACGTCCGTTGTAATCAAACTCTACTTCTTTCAGTCCTTCTTCTCCACGAACTCCACTGAATTTGATCTTATCCATTTCCACACGGTTATGTCCTTCACGAAGGCGCCTGAGTACGGCTTCTGTCACACCACCGGTTACTCCGAAGATCACACCTGCACCAGATCCGATACCAAACGGCATATCGGATGCTTCGATCTCCAGATTTTCAAAGCGGATACCGGATTTCCGGATCATTGTAATCAGCTCTGTTGTAGTCAGTACATAATCAATATCCTGTTTTCCATTCGTGGAAGATTCCGGTCTTAAAATCTCTTCTTTCTTTGCAGTACACGGCATGATCGATACAGAAACGATTCTCTTTCCACCATTCTTTTCCGGATCCTTATAGTATTCACGGATCACAGCACCAAACATCTGCTGCGGTGAACGGCAGGTTGACAGATTTTTTGCCAGATCCGGATAACGGTTCTCACAGAATTTTACCCATGCCGGACAGCAGGAAGTAAATAATGGGAGATTTTCTCCGGATGCAAGTCGTTCAAGAAGCTCTTCAGATTCCTCGATCACCGTAAGGTCTGCACCATAAGAAGTATCATAAACTTCATCAAATCCAAGGCGGTGCAACACATTGACGAGTTTTCCCATCACATTTTCCCCTCTTGGAAGGCCGAACTGATCGCCGACTGCGACCCGGACTGCCGGTGCGATCTGTGCGATCACCTTTGTATTCTTATCTGCAAGAAAATCCCAGATCACTTCGATATTGGTATTGATACTGATCGCACCTGTAGGACAGACAACCCTGCACTGTCCACAGTTTACGCAGTCTGTCTCTGCAATCTTTTTGTTAAATGCCGGTGTTACCAGAGCCTTTGTTCCCCGGTATGCAAAATCAATCGCATTAACAGACTGTACATTGTCGCACATACGGACACAGTCACCACAGAGAATACATTTATTCGGGTCACGTACGATTGACGGTGAACTGAAATCCAGCGGATACTGTTCTTTTGTATTTTCAAATCGGACGGTTGTGACGCCCATACGGTGTGCCAGCGCCTGAAGCTGACATTCTCCACTCTTGATACAGGTTGTACAGTCTCTGCAATGTGCAGCAAGTAAAAGCTCCAGAATCATCTTACGATATTTCATAAGACGCGGAGTATTCGTGTAAATGACCATCCCATCTCTTGGCGGTTCTGAACAGGATGCAAACGTCTTTCCTCTCTCATCTTCTACGGTACACAAACGACAGGCTCCATACACAGACAGTTCTGAATGGTAGCAGAGTGTCGGTATATCTATATCTGCATTACGGATGACAGAGAGTACATTCGGCTCATCTGTAAACTCTACCTTCCTTCCATCTATTGTCATATATCCCATGACTCATTCCTCCTATTTCTCGATATGAATTGCTTTAAACGGACACTGTTCCATGCAGGCTCCGCACTTGATACATTTCTCCTGATTGATATGATAAGGAGATTTCAGCACGCCTTCAATTGCACCTGCCGGACAGTTTCTTGCACACTTCGAGCAGCCCTTGCATATCTCCGGATCGATCTGGAATTTACGCAGATTTGAACAGACACCTGTCCGGCAGCGTTTCTCGTTGATATGTTCCAGATATTCCTCTTCAAATGCATTCATGGTACTGATAACCGGTTTCGGTGCGCTCTTTCCAAGTCCGCAAAGCGCCGTACTCTCAATCATATCTGCCAGTTCACGAAGCTCGTCCATATCGGATGGTTTTCCGTTTCCTGCTACAATACGCTCCAGGATTTCAAGCATTCTCTTTGTACCTTCACGGCAAGGAACACATTTTCCACAGCTTTCTCTCTGTGTAAAACTCATGAAGAATCTGGCAACCTCTACCATACAGGTATCCTCGTCCATGATAACCAGACCGCCCGAACCGATCATTGCCCCGATCTTCGCCAGTGAATCAAAGTCCATCTTACTGTCCAGCTGATCCTCGGTCAGACATCCACCGGACGGACCACCGATCTGTACTGCTTTGAATTTCTTGTCATTCTGGATTCCACCGCCGATGTCATAAATAACTTCGCGCAATGTAATTCCCATTGGTACTTCGATCAGTCCTGTATTTCTTACATTACCGGTCAGTGCAAATGCTTTCGTTCCGGGACTCTCTGGTGTACCGATTCCTTTGAACCAGTCTGCACCATTTGTTACGATCATCGGAACATTGGCATAGGTTTCTACGTTATTAAGAACAGTTGGTCTTGCCCATAATCCCTGCTCTACTGTACGTGGCGGTTTTACTCTCGGCATTCCACGTTTACCTTCAATGGATGCCGTCAGTGCGCTTGCCTTCTCCACATACAAATGCACCTGCTCCGCGGTTGATATGTAAATGGAAACTGAAATTGGTTCCAAGAATGTTGTCTCCTAAAAGTCCGATTGCCTCTGCCTGGCTGATCGCTGTCTTCAGTCTTTCAATCGCAAGCGGATATTCTGCACGTACATAGATATAGCCTTCCTGTGCCTGTACTGCATATGCTGCAATCATCATACCTTCGATCATGCGGTGCGGATCTCCTTCCATGATGCTTCTGTCCATGAATGCTCCCGGATCTCCTTCATCACCATTGCAGACGACATAACGGATCTTTTCTTTCTGGGAAGCAACCTGCTGCCACTTTCTGCCGGTGCGGAATCCGGCACCTCCACGTCCACGCAGATTCGAATCATAGATTGTCTGGATCACTGCTTCCGGTGTCATCTCAAAGAGTGCCTTTTCGATTCCGGCATAAGCACCGACTGCAAGTGCACCCTCAATATGCTCTGCGTCGATATGTCCGCAATTCTTCAGTACCAGTCTGGTCTGCTTTGCGTAGAACGGAATCTCTTCCTGTGACGGATAGGTCACTCCATCCATCTTGTAGAGAAGTCGCTCTACCGGTCTGCCACCCAGGATTGTTTCGTTATAAATCTCTTCGCAGTCTTCCAGTTTTACTTTAATATATAAATAATTATATGGCTCAATCCTTACCAGAGGTCCCATCTCGCAAAAGCCATGACATCCACTCTTCATAGCCTTTGTATGTGCGATTTCTTCCCCGATCTTTACTTCTACCCCTGTATGATCTTTTGTCAGTTCTTTTAACTTTTCATAAATCTTGCCTGATCCACTTGCCAGACATCCGGTTCCCCCGCAAACCAGTACTCTGCAGTCAGCCGATTGTTTTTTCTGACATTCAATACGATATTCCTTCAGTTCCGTTCTGTTTTCAATTTTCATTTTCTTCACCTCTCAGTTCTTCAAGAAGTTTGATTACCTTCTCCGGTGACATCTTCGGATGTACTTCATCATTAACTGTGATCGCAGGTGCAAGTCCACAGGCTCCAAGACAGGATACAGTCTCTACTGTAAAAAGCATATCGTCTGATGTATGCTTGTGCTCATTTAACCCCAGCTCTTTATACAGCGCTTCCAGAATAGGAATGGATTTACGCACATGACAGGCTGTTCCGTCACAGACCTTGATCACATACTTTCCTTTCGGTTCAAATGAAAAATTCTCATAAAAGCTTGCCACACTGTACGCTTTTGCCTCTGTAATCCCGATCTGTTTTGCTACATAGGTAAGCAGTTCCGGTGGAAGATAACGGTATTCCTCCTGAATATCCTGAATGATTGGTATCAATGAGCGTTCCTCCCTTGTATGCATGGCAATGATCTCATCCGTTTTCTGATAATAAGATGCATCTAACATTCCATTTCCTCCTTCGTCATATTGTACATTTCCTTCTTATTATTCTATTATTTTTATGACATTATAACATATATCTATAGTTTTCGTTTATACGTTTCATATATGATAGCTATATATTTTCCAATATATAATAATACAAGAATCAAAAGTATTAGTATTTATGAATAGACGGATAAATGTGTACCCAGCTCATCAAATACACAAAAAGAGCAGAATGGATATATCTTGGTCCGATATATCATTCTGCTCTCATTTACATCATTTCACGGATTGTTTCTTTTAAATGCTCAATAAATTCTCTTTCGTACAATTTTTTCTGATAACCCTTTTTGTAGATCAGCACATCCCGGATCATCTGTCTGGAAAATCCGGCATGCTTCTGCACCAGATTGTAGTTTTTCCTTAATTTTTCCGGTACTGGCGATACCCACATATAACTGTTTTTTACTTCCCGCAAAATATCAAACTGGCTTCCCCTTTCAAAAATATAAATTTTATTATGTGGATGAAGCGACTCTCCATTCTCACTCAGCTCGGTGTATTCTCCGGTCGGAAGTTTCCAGTCCCCATGCAGGATTTCCACACCATCTTCCAGTTCTTCTCTTGTCTTTAACTCCTCCTTGCAAGATCTCCATCCGCAGAAGTTAAGATCACATACGGAAGCTCTGCCAGAAGTTCTGCATCCAGCCCTTTCAGATCAAGAAGCGACTGAAAATAAGGTTCATTCTCGCACAGATACCGGATGATTCCCATGGAATACCCGTTCTGCAACACATTTTCAATGGCATGCATAGAACTGTTTTCCTGAAATTCTGCTTTGATCGCCGTTTCCTTGCTCTGCATTCCGATAAACTCTGCAAATGCACTGGTAATGTAACTTGCCCTCGGAACAGTAATCTTAAATGAGAGATTTTCTTTCCCCAGATCACTGCAGTCCCTTTTCATTTCCTCTATTTCGTAAATGATCCTTTTGGCATACTCCAGAAATTTCTGTCCTTCTCTTGTCGCCTTAACTCCCTTTGACGACCGCTCAAAGATAGAAATTCCAAATTCCCGCTCCAGATGCTTGATCGCTTTACTAAGATTTGGCTGCGCCACATAAAGTTCCTTCGCCGCCTTTGAGATTGATCCACTCTTATCGATTTCAACTACATAATGCAAATCTGTCAGATTCATCTTCCCCATCTGCCTTTCTGATCTCTGACTTTATCTCCCCATAACTATTTTCTGAACTTTTATTACAGATTCTTTTCCAGCCATTTACAGACTTCTGAAAATGTTCTCCCTGTTTCTTTTGGTCTTCCTACCGCAACAAGAACTGCCCCTGTTTCCTTTGCTGCCTGTACCTTTTCTCCAAAGCCTCCGGCTTTTCCCGATTCTTTGGTCACAAAATATTTTGCGCCTGTCTGATGGATCGTAGCCACGTTCATCTCCTTTGAAAATGGTCCCTGCATTGCAATGAGATGCTTTCCTTCAAATCCAAGCGCGACCGACTCCATAACCGCCTGCTCCGTAGAGAGGACTCTCGCAAAGCAGCGCTCTTTATAATCCATAAGCTTTGTATATTTTATCAGTTCCTTGCTACCGGTGGTAATCAGAATCTTTCCTTCTGTATTTTGCAGATATTCCACCGCATCTTCAACCGACTGCGCCCAGATCACCCGATCCGCTTCATCCGGCACTGCTTCCATCTCCTCCCGCAGGCAACGCAGATACTGCACACCGGAGATTTCGCAGGCCCTCCTTATCTCCCCAGTCACAAGCTGTGCAAATGGATGGGTTGCATCGATCACCAGATCAATCTGCTTTTCCTTTATCATCTCTGCCATCTGCTTCTGATCCATACGTCCAAAAAAGACTTCCGCATTCTCATGCTCTCCGGTACATTCTTTTCCATATTCGGTTGCGGCACTGACATAAACTTTTACATTTCTTCCATCCAGAAATTCCGTAATCCGCCTTCCCTCTGTTGTCCCTGAAAATATTAAAATCCGCTTCATATTCTGATCCTTACCTTCTTTTCTGCCACTGCTATTGTCACCCGATTCATGCACTGCTTCGGCATCAGAAGCCTGCCATCCTCTCCGGCTGCAAGGATCGCCGCCCGCTCACAGACATTGTCCACACCCGTGACCTTCCGGACAAACTCCGAATGGGAGCTGACACATTTAACCTTTCCCAACTCTTCTGCTGAAAACGTGTAAAATGGAAGCTTCCACTTTGCCGCATAAGAAAGTAATCCCTCTTCTTCTTTTTTCAGATCAATACTGTCGATCTCAATGACTTCCTTTCTGTAAATCCAAGGATCTTTTTTGCCTCATTGACCGCGCTTTGGATTTCTTCTTCGGAAATCCCTTTGCGACATCCGATTCCCAACACCAGGTTCTTCGGCGGAAGATCCAGAATCGTCTCTTCTTCCCGCCTTTCGCCACTTCTTCCTGCAATCCGGATTCCATATGGATAGTTTCTGAGAAACTCTTCTGTTTCACATAGCTTTAATTCCTCCGGAAACTTTCCTTCTACTGGAAATACACTGTAAAGTCCAATCTTATTCCCATCCAGAACCACAGCTGAGATCTCCTTTGCCTTTTTCCGGTCTGTCAGTACCAGACCATTGCTTTTTGCAAATACATCTACTGCAAACTTTTGTTCCACATCCGTTGCTGTAGTAAGTACTGCCTGCGCATTTATTTTCTCCGCAATTTCCTTTGCAAGCTCTACAGCTCCGCCCACATGTCCCGACAGGAGCGGAATCACATAGCTTCCTTTTTCATCCATCACCAGAACCGGCGAATCGGTAAATTTGTCCTTCACGTGAGGGGCGATCATCCGCACTGCGATTCCTGCCGCCCCGATAAAAAACAAAGCCTTCTCTCCCCAGAGGCTGCCTATCCAGCTTTTCTTATCTTCCGGAAAAGCATGAAATCCGTATAATCTAGAAACCGTGTCAAAGTATACACTTTGACACGGTATCCGCTTTGTATGAAATTCTCTCTGACTTTACAGGCCATCTGACAACCTGCATCTGTAAAACTCAAGATTACAATTTCCATAAACTTTAGTATTTCTCCATCTGCTCCACGTTCAGTACAAAAATCGTACTTCCGCCTACCTGCACATTGATCGGAACGGACGGTGCTGCGCTCATGCTGCTCTGTCCTGAGATCAATGCCGGGTTTGCATAAGTGATCGTCTTTCTTTCGCCAGAATTCTTCTTGATGATCTTCAGTGCCTCTGCTACCTTCTCATCATCCACTACAACCATGATCGTGGTACTCTTTTTCTTCAGAAATCCACCAGTTGTAGCCAGCTTTGTTACCATGTATCCGGCAATATTCAGTTCCTCTATCGTCTCCAGTTCATCATCCTTATGCAGGATCGCCATAATCATCTTCATACAAAAACCCTCCTGTCTTATCTGGCTTTTGATGCCAGATTCCTTTTTCTTTTATTTTACCGCATTTACCTGGAAAGGTAAACGAAAATGTTGCATTTTAAAAGATTTTAAAAGATTAGTTGAAATCCAAAACGAACTTTAACTTTGTGCATTACCTATTACAATAATCTTCTTCAATCCTGCCATCCAGTATCCGGATCACCCGGTGTGCCTGACTGGCAATCTCTTCATCATGTGTGATGATAATAACCGTTCTTCCTGATCTGTGCAGTTCTTCAGGATTTCCATGATCTCCTGTGTTGATTTTGTATCCAGATTGCCGGTCGGTTCATCGGCAAGAATGATCGGCGGTTTTGCGGCAACCGCTCTTGCCACCGCAACTCTCTGCTGCTGTCCTCCGGACATTTCATTCGGCTTATGCTTCATCCGGTCTTCCAGACCGACACTTTTCAGGGCTTCCATCGCAAGTTGCTTTCTCTCATTTTTTGACACCCCGCGGTATACCAGCGGAAGCTCTACGTTTCCAACTGCATCCAGATTACTGATCAGGTTGAATCCCTGGAAAATGAAACCGATCTCTTTATTCCGCACATCTGCAAGCTGATTATCTGTCATACTCGCCACATCCTGCCCGTCCAGAACATACTTGCCTGAAGTCGGTGTATCCAGACAGCCGAGCATATTCATCAGCGTTGATTTTCCCGAGCCCGAATGTCCCACAATCGCAACCAGGTCTCCTTTTTCGATATCCAGATCGATCCCGTCAAGTGCACGGACTTCATTCTCACCCGGATTGTAGATTTTCTTCATATTTTCTATATGAATCAATGCCCCCATAAATGTTCTCCTTTTCTTTTCGCTCTACTTTACGTTCCTGTTTTCAATATACCTTATTTTGAATCCAATCACAATGCTATCCTCCTGGCATCATGAATTCTTAAGAATTTCTATTGAAAACATCTTTAAATTTCCTTCTTTATAAAAAATATCAATTATACATCTCGTTTAAAAACACTTATGATAAAACTATCATTTATAAAAAAGGAGATCTGAAAATGACCAATTTAAAATTACCGGAAGATTTTGAAACCTATCCGGAAGCAAGAAAGAATGCTTTTCTGAAAATGAAAGAGCTGAAGGAGTCCGGGCGCAGAATTGTCGGAGTTTTCTGTACCTACACCCCATGGGAACTGATTGAAGCTGCAGACGCAGCTGCAGTTGTACTTTGCGGGATCGGAGATGACAATATCCCGATCGCAGAGACCAGACTGCCACAGAACCTTTGTCCTCTGATCAAGGCAAGCTACGGTGCCGCCCTCGCTGACCGCTGTCCATTCTTCTATTTTTCGGACATGGTACTCGCAGAGACAACCTGCGATGGAAAAAAGAAAATGTATGAACTGATGTCCGAGCTTAAGCACTGCCATATTATGCAGCTTCCGCCAGGAAAAACAGGCCGCGGTGCGCTGGAATTCTGGAAACAGGAGGTAATCAGCGTCAAAGAAGATCTGGAGGATTTCTATCACATAAGGATCACAGATGAGCAGATCCGCAAAGCAATCCATCTTCGCAACCGGGAACGCAAGGCCGTCCTTGACTTCTTTGAGATTGGACGCTTAAAACCGACTCCGATTACCGGTTATGAGATCAACACGGTTATTTCCTCGAACGAATTCACGGTTGATCTGGAAGAAAAAATCAAATACCTGGAACACCGTACCGCTGAGCTTAAAGAGCTTTATGAAAAGGAATATAAAGGCAAACCATCCCGTCCGAGAGTTCTCATTACCGGATGTCCGACCACCGGCGTGATCGACAAAATTGTACGCCAGATTGAAGAACTCGGAGCAGATGTTGTCGGCTTTGAGAACTGTTGCGGTCCACGTGAGAAAAAGATCCGATTGATGAGACAAAGGATCCAATCACTGCAATCGCCGAAAAATATCTTCGTGTAAACTGTTCGGTCATGAGTCCGAACCCGGGACGTCTCGAGGCGCTTGATGCCCAGATTGATGAATATCAGGTAGATGGTGTCGTTGAGGTCCTTCTGCAGGCATGTCATACCTTTGCCATTGAGTCCGATGCGATCCGCACCTTTGTCACCAAAGAAAAAGGACTTCCGTATATTGCAATCAATACAGACTATTCTTCTGGTGACCAGGCACAGATCAATACAAGACTCGGGGCATTTATCGAAATGCTCGGTTAAAAGAAAATCCGGTGATCTTTCCTTCGATCACCGGACTTCTTTTTTCTCTTTTTGGCAGAATCATTTAAGCTTCTTCTTTCCCTTCAACAAGGCTGTTCAGCTTCTTGTTAGCCAAGAAGATAAGTGCTGTAAATACTAACATAATGACTGTGATTCCAACAAATACAGGGAACACATCAAATTTTTCAATAAATGCCTGTACAAACGGGCTTAACTTGTTTGCGCCAAATGTAGAAATTGCGATAACCCCCATCAAAAGTGAGAGATATTTCTTCGGCGCATACTTACTTACAAATGCATTACGCAGCGGTGAGAAACACATCTCTCCGATTGTAATAACCGTTACAAACAGGAATGGCCAGAAAACGCTTGCTTTTACAGAAGCATCTACGCCAACTCCGCGAACCAGTTCACAAACAACCATTACTCCAAACGCAAGTCCTACAAAAAGGAAGCCAAGTGCTACTTTCTTAAACATATTCATATCGCCCTGCGGACGCTCGGCAAGTTTCTTCCAGATGGCTGCCATCACACCACCAAGAACGACACACAAAAGTCCGTTCCATGTAGTAGTAACCCATGACGGCGGAATGTCAAAAGAGCCAATACTCATCTTCACATAATCGGTCATATAAATGACAAGCGCAAGATCCTGCTGATAGTAGAACAGCCAGAAGATAACAGAGAGTGCCGATACAAGAATGATCGCTATCATACGGTTTCTTTCCAATTTTGTAAGCGGCTGCTTGTCGTTCTTCCCATCTTCTTTCTTTTCGTTAGACCCGATCACATTTCCATTCTCATCCGTAAGATACTTGAATGGTTTCACACCCTGTCCCTGAAGGTTTTTCCAGTTCAGCACAAACCATGCCAGACCAACGATGCACCAGATCGATGCCACAAAGAAGCACTGACGGAATCCAAGCACATCGCCTTTTTTAAATAAGTGGAGATACAAAAATCCGGTAAGCAGTGAACCTACGAAAGCCCCAACATTTACATAAGAATACTGAATGGAAAATGCAGCATCCAGAAGCTCTTTGTTCTGATATTGTCTTCCGATCAGAGCGTTTAAGTTTCCTTTGAAAAGACCGGTTCCAATCGATACAAGAATGATCATCAGATTGACCATTCCCGGACCTGTTGCCTTCCAGCCTACCAGATATCCGATTGCCATGATAATATATCCCAGAGAGATCGCATATCTCGCTCCCAGCCATCTGTCAGAGATAATTCCTCCGATCAGCGGTGCCATATAGGTGTACGCTGTCAGATTCGCTGCCATGACTGCCGCATCTGTTCGCTCAATACCAAGACCACCCTGTAAAGTTGCAGTGATCAGGAATAGAAGCAAGATTGGCTTTGCTCCGTAAAATGCCAGGCGTTCAAACATAAATGTGATACAACAGGCATAAAAGCCTTTTGGATGTTTTTCATTAGTCTGTGCTTTTCCCATTACTTTTTATTTCCTTTCTGTTTTGGCGACTGTCGACAATCGTCATCCTTTATAAGTAATATAGCATAACTTCACCACTTTTTCAATACAGCTCATGTCTTACACTCTTTTTTTGTTATAATTCAACAAAACACAGCAAAAAAAGATGTGGAATATTACTATCCACATCTCTTCATTATTAATATTTATCCATTTACTACTATCTAAAGACTGTAACCTCTCTCTGTATCCTAGACAAGAAAATCAAATGAAAATCCGGAATCCTCTTCCGACAATCCCTGCTCTTTCAAAAGCCTTCGGATCGTTCTCATGTAATGTTCGGAAAGAACGTGACAGATTTTCTCCTTGTTCTTTTCCCTGCAGGCATCCACCAGTTCTTTATGAATCGGATACTGTCTTTCTAACACACGCTTTTTATCCGTGCTCAGGCTGAAGCCCGTAACAATATTTCCATAATTCAGCTCTTTCCATGCTTTATAGAGCCTTGTCATACCAGTCATCTCTACAAGCAGTCCATGCATCTGGTTATCATAGACAAAAACCTGGTCAAACTGCTCTTCATCCAGTTTTTTCATTTTTTCCAGCACTTCTTCCATCCGGCAAATGGTATCCTCTGGAACGTTTCCTCCCATCAGCTTCACTGCCATGGTTTCGTAATTCGCCCGCATAAGGTAAATTTCAAATGATTCTTCCAGTGTAATTTCTTTTACAGAGCATCCTGCATTTCTTACATATTCTATAAGTCCCTTCATTTCCAGCTGTCTAAGTGCCTCACGAATCGGAGCCCTGCTTGTCTTAAATTCCTTTGCCAGATCCTGTTCCACAATCTTCTGTCCCGGCTCCAGCTCCTGGTAAATGATCCTCTTCCGGATAATATCTGCAATATTTTCTCTTAGTGTTCGATATATTAATTCTGCCATTCCTTTTACCCAACCTTGTTACTCATTCTCTGCCATTTCGGTGCTCTGACACCATAATTATTATAACAGGACAGTTTCTTTCCTGTCTATAAAAAAATTAGAATGCACTCTGAATTTTATTTTTCTATCGTTCCTCGAAATACGCCTTCTTCCAGATTCGGAAAAACTTGCAGAGAGTTCTTCCGGAACTCTCTGCAAATACTTCTTTATGCAATTTCAAACAAACCATCGCCTGCTGCCTTGATATGACAGCTGTAAAATTCTTTGGATGCCTCGATCAGATAACCGGTATCCTTTACACCGGAAGTCTCATAAGCCGAATGCATTGCGAGCTGCGGAAGTCCGATATCCACGGTATTCATGGATACCTGCGCCATTGCAATATTTCCCAGTGTACTTCCACCTGCCGCATCCGAACGGTTGGCAAAAAACTGCACCGGTACACCTGCCTTTTCACAGATTGCCTTGAAAATCGCAATACTTACTGCATCACTGGTATATTTCTGACCGGCATGAGATTTGATCACGATTCCTTCGTTCATATAGTTACAGTTATTTACATCTGTCTTCTGCTGATAATTCGGGTGTACTGCATGTGCATTATCACAGCTCAGCATAAAACTTCCGGCAACTGCACGATAGAAATCTTCCTCATCCTTTCCCAGTGCCTTGTTGATCCGCCAAAGCACATCCGACAACAGTGTCGATGCTGCTCCCTGCTTGGTTCCTGATCCAACCTCTTCATTGTCAAAGCAGGCAAAAACATTGATATTCTTTGCATTTTCTCCTGCAAGGAAACCATTCAGCGACGCAAACGCACACTGCAGATCATCCAGCTGTGGACAGGATAAGAATTCATTCTCTCTTCCCCATACAGATGGCTCCATTCGGTTATACAGGAACAGATCCATACCATAAATCTTCTCTTCTTCTACGCCAATCTCTTCTGCGATCAGTTTTTTCATCTCACCCGGTTCTTTTGCCGATCCAGCAAAAACCGGAAGCATGTCTACCTGTTTGTTGATCGCACGGCCTTCATTGACTGCGCGGTCCATATGGATTGCAAGACTTGGAATCATCAGAAGATCTCTTTCTACCTTGACCAGTCTGGTCTCCATTCCACTGTCCGTCTTTACAATTACGCGCCCTGCTACCGATAACGGACGGTCAAACCAGGTAGAGCAGATCATTCCGCCATAGCCTTCTGTATTCAGAACCGTGTATTTTTTCTTCACCTCAATCTCTGCATTCTCTTTGATCTTAAAGGTCGGTGAGTCACTGTGGGACGCAGTTACATGAAAGCTGTACTCATCCAGTTGGTTTCCGACTTTAAATGCAAGAATGCTGGAATGGTTGCGGGTCACATAATATTTTCCGCCTTTTTCTATTTTCCATTTTTCCGATTCTTTCAGCTCCTGAAATCCTTCTTTTGTAAGAATATCCCGGATTGATTTTACTGCATGAAAAGCAGTCGGCGAGTTCTTTATAAATGATGTGAGTTCTTTAATTGTCTGGTTCTCCATAATGTTCCTCCTGGCATTTCAGCCCCTTTATTTTCCAGATTCTTTTGCACGTTCACACTCGGCAAGCTTCAGCATGATAATTCCAAGTGCAGTCAGCACTACCGGTGTGATCACATTCATTGCAAAGGTAAATGGATTTTTGTTATACATTCCCATTATACAACAGATCAGTGTCACAAAAAACACCATCCTCCAAAAAAGTATGCGATCTTCTGATTTTTCACAAAACGGTATTCTGCCGGAATCCGGTCAATACATTTCCTTTAATTCTACTAAATTCCCCTTTATTCTGAAAACTGTCTAATGATGTCTTTTACAATAAGGACTGCTTTATCCATTCCTTCTACCGTGATATGCTCAAATACGCCATGGAATGCATGTCCGCCCGTTCCAAGATTCGGACACGGAAGTCCTTTGAAGCTGAGTCTTGCACCGTCTGTTCCCCCACGGACCGGTGACACGATTGGTGTAATACCTGCATGCTCAATCGCTGCTTTTGCGTAATCGATCAGCTGCATGCACGGTTCAATCTTTTCGCGCATGTTGTAATAAGATTCTACAATTTCAACTTCCACTTTTCCTTCGCCGTACTTTTTATTCATCTCTTCTGCGATATCACGAAGTTTCTGTGCTCTTGCGTCAAAAGATCTGCGATCAAAATCACGGATAAAGTATTTCATCTTAGTCGTTGTCACATTTCCCTGCAAGCTTACCAGATGATAGAATCCTTCATACCCTTCGGTTGTCTCCGGCCTTTCATTTACCGGAAGCATCTGGTGGATCTCGGTTGCAATGGTCTGTGAATTAACCATCACGTCTTTTGCTGATCCCGTATGTACGCTGACACCGTGAATGGTGATAAATGCAGTCGATGCATTGAAATTCTCGAACTGAATCTCGCCTTCCTCATCACCGTCCAAAGTGTAAGCATAGTCAGCACCAAAACCTTCCACATCAAAATGCTTTGCTCCTCTTGCAATCTCTTCATCCGGTGTAAATCCGATGCAGATCTTTCCATGCGGAAGTCCTTCTTTGATGATCTCTTCTGCCACGGTAAGAATCTCTGCGATTCCCGCCTTGTCATCTGCCCCAAGAAGTGTGGTTCCGTCAGTTGTGATCAGAGTTCTGCCCTTTAATTCTGCAAGGTACGGGAACTCATCTACTTTCAGAATATCTCCGGAACCTTTCAGGACAACGTCCTTCCCGTCATAATTCTCAATGATCTGTGGCTTTATATTTTCCCCTGATGCATCTGCCACAGTGTCCATATGCGCAACCAGACCAAGCGACGGCTTGTCTTCGCATCCAGGAGTTGCAGGGATGTGTCCATATACATATCCCTTGTCGTCCACTCTTGCATCTGCGATTCCAAGACCTTTCATCTCTTCTACAAGCATTCTTGCCAGTACCAGCTCTCTGTCTGCTGACGGGACAGTATCGCTTGTCTCATCACTGGTTGTCCATACCGGAACGTAGTTTAAAAATCTTTCGTAAGCTCTCATATTGTTAGGTTCTCCTTTGCTTTTCTTAGTTTCATTTTATTACATAAATTGTCGGATGTACATTGGCGAATGTCGACAATTTATGGGGTTTTATTTTGTTTAATATTTTCGCCAAAATAAAAGTTTTTCACTTTTTCAGGTGTTGTATGTTTCCATTTGTGATAGTTTTTCGGTTCTACTTTTTCTTAATATTGTAGATTTTTCTACAGCATAAGTTCGTGGTAAACTTCGCCGTATAGGTTTTTCCATTTGGCGAGACCGTCTTCCAGGATCATGTAGCTGTGGGCGCTGTTTTCTTTTGGGATGGAAACGGAGCCTGGATTTAAGTAGAGGTTCTCGTTTCCGAATGGTTCCCAGGCCGGTACGTGGGTGTGACCGTGTAGGAGAATATCGCCTGGCTGCATTGGGATTGGGGTCATGACGTTATGATGGTGTCCATGGGTGGCGTAAATGATCCTGTTGCCGCACGGGATCACTGCATAATCTGCCATGATCGGAAAATCCAGTACCATCTGGTCTACCTCTGTGTCACAGTTTCCGCGTACACAGAATAATTTCTCTTTGACTTCATTTAACATTTTGATTACCTTTTTGGGTTCGTATTCCAGCGGAAGATCATTTCTTGGTCCATGATACAGGATGTCGCCCAGAAGTAACAGTCTGTCCGGACATTCTTTTTTCATCGCATCCAGCATTTCCAGACAATAATATGCGGATCCGTGAATATCTGATGCAATCATTAGTTTCATAACGTTCGTCTCCTTTTCTTCTATCTTTTTGGTAAATATTTCTGTTTCTGTAAATCTTTCATAATTATAAATAGGGGGATTGCGTAGCAATGGAAATGGAGCAATCTGGTATCATCATAAATATTCTGCCGTAACAGATTTTTCACTCATTTTCATCTCAGACGGTGTACCGGCAAACAGCAGTCTTCCTCCGGCATCTCCTCCTTCTGGTCCTAATTCTACCACATAATCAGCGGATTTGATAAATTCTATGTTATGTTCGATAACAAAAATGGAATTTCCTTCATCCACCATCTGGTTCAGAAGCTTTAACAGACTCCGGACATTCTTGATATGCAATCCGTTTGTCGGCTCATCAAGAATGAAAATACGGTCTTTACTTCCGAGATAGGAAGCAAACTTCATTCGCTGCAACTCTCCGCCGGATAAAGTAGAAAGTGCCTGATTCAGGTGCAGATAAGAAAGTCCTACTTTTTCCAGAGGCTCCAGCGCTTCGCTGATCTTTGTTCCCCTGAAGAATTCCCCTGCCTGTGCAACAGTCAGATCCATCACTTCCGCAATATTCTTTCCATCTACTTCGTATTGCAAAACTTCTTTTGAATACCGAAGTCCTTTACACACATCACAGGTCGTCTCGATGTCATCCATAAATGCCATATCCGATACGATCACTCCTTTTCCCTTACATGCCGGACACTTTCCTGCGCCGTTAAAAGAAAACAAAGATGCCTTCTGACCGCACCGCTTTGCAAATATTTTCCGGATTTCATCTGCGACTCCCAGATAGGTCGCTGGAGTGGATCTGAGACTTACACCTGCAGCGCGCTGGCTTACAAACACCACATCCTCTCCCATACTGCGGTAAAAGCTTTCCATCAGAGAACTTTTTCCAGATCCGGCAACACCAGCGATCACAACCAGATTTCCTATTGGAAATTCGATGGTAATGTCCTTCAGATTGTGAAGATGGATATGCTCCATCCGCCATATTCCTTTCGCTTCCCTTGCCTTTGCTTTTAGAGAAGTAGTAAGCCGCATCTCTTCTCCAGTCGGCGTATCACTCTCTAAAAGTTCCTTATAACTGCCTTCAAATAAAACTCTTCCACCGGCCATTCCCGGTTCCGGACCCATTTCCACAATGTGATCGGCCATCTCGATCATTTTCCGGTGATGCTCCACCAGAACAACCGTATTTCCACCATCTCTCAATTTTTCCAGTGCACGGCGCATCCGCTCAATATCATGATTATGAAGCCCTGCACTCGGTTCATCCAGAATATACAACAAATCAGAAAGCGAGGAATTCAGGCATTTTGCAATCTTGCATCTCTGAATCTCTCCACCAGATAAAGTAGATAACCCTCTGTCCAGAGACAGATATCCCAGTCCGATATCTATAAGTGCAGACAGTTTGGTATGCAGTGTATCCTGAATATCTTTTGCAAGCGGATCTTCTATTTGAGCAATCCACGCACACAGCTCGGATAATGGAAGTTTTATTACATCAGCAATATTTTTCCCGTCAATTTTGCAGGACAACACCTTCTGATTCAATCTTGCCCCATTACACTCCGGACAAACTCCATGACTGGTGATCGGATCCAATAACTCCCTGTGAAGTTTTCCTTCTTCCGAATTTAGGACACTGCGATACATCCGATGCACAAGACCTTCGTATTTCGCAGTTTTCGGCCATCCTTCCGGTGGATTCTTAAGACGTATCTGCGGTGAATACAAAAACAGTTCCAATTCTTCTTCGGAATAGTCTTTAATCTTCTTATTCAGATCAAACAATCCACTGTTTGCATAGCGGATCCATCTCCACTGCCCCGGCTCAAATGCCACATAATGGATCACCCCGTCATCATTCAGACATTTATCAAAATCCACCAGCTTATGCACATCCAGATCTGTCACTTCTCCAAGTCCGTTACACCGCAGGCAGCATCCCTGTGGATGATTGAATGAAAAGCTGTCCGAATAACCGACAAAAGGCTGTCCCACTCTGGAAAATAAAAGCCTCAGAAGGGTATAGGTATCCGTATAAGTTCCAACCGTCGACCGCTGATTCGGCAACGGCTTTTTCTGATTGATTACAATTGCTGCCGGTAGATTCTCAATCCGTTCTACATGCGGTCTTCCGTATTTGGGAAGATATTGCTGCACAAAACTCGGGAAAGTATCATTTAATTCCCTGCGTGACTGCGCCGCAAGAGTATCCAGAACCAGCGAAGATTTCCCAGAACCTGATACTCCGGTAAATACTGTGATCTGATGCTTTGGTATCCGGATGGATACATTTTTCAGGTTATTCTCCGTCGCATGGTGAACAATAATCTCATTTGTTTCCATATATTTATATTCCTCTGTTTTACTCTTTCTACAGTAATTTCTGTATTTCTTATTGTATCTTTATCAAAAAAGAAAGTAAATAGCAAGTTTTGGTTGACTTTAGTATGGTAGATTGATAATATAGTGACGTGACATTTTTTGAAATTATATGAGGAGAGATTATTATGAAAAAAATAACAGCACTTGCACTTACTTCAGCAATGGTATTATCCCTTGCAGCATGCGGAGGTTCTTCCTCTGACACCAAGAAATCCGACAGCTCAAAAAGTTCATCCAAAAGTGATATAGAATATGTTCAGGACAAAGGAACTCTTGTAGTCGGAATCACCGATTTTGAGCCAATGGATTACAAAAATGATAAGGATGAATGGATTGGTTTTGATGCCGACATGGCAAAAGCATTTGCAAAAAGCCTTGGCGTAGATGCCGAATTTGTCGAGATCGACTGGGACAATAAAGTCATGGAGCTGGATGGAAAAACCATCGACTGCGTATGGAATGGTATGACACTTACTGATGAAGTAACCAGCGCAATGGCATGCACCTCCGCTTACTGTAACAATGCGCAGGTAGTGGTTGTTCCTTCTGATAAAGCAGACAAATATCAGGACAAAGACAGTCTGAAGGATCTTTCTTTTGCAGTTGAATCCGGAAGTGCCGGAGAAGAAGCTGTAAGCGGAGAAGGATATGACTACACTGCGGTTTCTTCACAGTCTGATGCCCTGATGGAAGTTGCAGCCGGAACCTCTGATGCAGCAGTCATCGACCTTCTGATGGCCGGTGCTATGGTCGGAAAAGGTACCGGATACGAAAATCTGACTCATACCGTTGAGCTTACTACCGAAAAATATGGTGTTGGATTCCGCAAAGGTTCCGACCTTGCAGACAAACTGAACGAATTCTTCAAGACAAGCTACAATGATGGTTCTATGAAGAAATGCGCTGAAACCTATGGGGTTCAGGATGCCATCATTGAGCAGAAATAATATTTAAGGCAGGAACTTTTTATGAATCTGATTATGAAACAAATGCCGGTCGTAGTGTCCGCACTGAATGTCGGCTTTTTACAAACTTTAAAATTATTTATTGTGACGCTGGTCGGTGCCCTTCCTCTCGGACTGGTCATTGCCTTTGGCTCCATGTCTCATTTCAAGCCTCTTAGCTGGCTTGCGAGACTGATCGTCTGGGTGATCCGTGGCACCCCGCTGATGATCCAGCTTCTGATCATCTACTATTTCCCCGGGCTGGTCTTACATAACCCGATCTGGGGTGGTGGTGAAACAGGACGATTCCTTGCAGCAGCCGTATCTTTTATCATCAATTACGCCTGTTATTTTTCAGAAATCTACCGCGGTGGAATCCAGGGTGTTCCGGAAGGTCAGAAAGAAGCCGGTCTTGTACTTGGCATGACAAAGCATCAGATCTTTTTCAAGATCACACTCCTTCAGATGATCAAACGCATCGTACCACCGATGTCAAATGAGATCATCACCCTGGTAAAGGATACTTCTCTTGCACGTATTATCGCGCTGCAGGAGATCATCTGGGCAGGACAGGCATTTATGAAAGGCTCACATGGCATCTCCGGTGCCATCTGGCCGCTGTTCTTTACCGCTGTTTATTATCTTATTTTCAATGGTATCCTGACCGTTCTTCTCGGACGCCTTGAAAAGAAACTGGAATATTTCAGATAAGGAGAATTCATATTTATGCCAATCTTAGAAGTAGAACATATCAGTAAATCTTTTAATAAGACTCCTGTCTTAAAAGACGTTGGATTTAACCTGGAAAAAGGACAGGCTGTTTCCATCATCGGATCTTCCGGAAGTGGAAAGACAACGCTTCTCCGCTGCCTGAACTTTCTGGAACATCCGGATAACGGAATTATCCGGGTAAATGGCGAAACACTTTTTGATGCCTCTGTCCCGGCAACCACTCAGGAATCCGTGATCCGTAAAAAACGACTGCATTTTGGTCTGGTGTTCCAGAACTTTAATCTGTTTCCGCAGTATACCGCTCTGGAAAATGTAATGCTTGCCAAAAAGCTTCTCGCCGCAGAGCAGCCGGATTTTAAAGAAAGAAAACGTGAAATCCTGACCGCCATCGAGGTACAGGCAAAGGTTCTTCTGACACAGATGGGGTTGGATAACCGGATGGACAATTATCCGCATCAGCTTTCCGGCGGACAATGCCAGCGAGTTGCTATTGCAAGGGCACTTGCCCTGCAACCGGACATCCTCTGTTTTGATGAGCCGACTTCTGCACTGGATCCGGAACTGACCGGAGAAGTATTAAAAGTTATCCGCGAGCTTGCCGACCAGAATACGACGATGATCATTGTAACCCATGAAATGGCATTTGCACGCGACGTTGCCGATCATGTGATCTTTATGGACGACGGACGCATCGTTGAACAGGGCGATCCGCGTCAGGTGTTTGAAAATCCAAGTGAAGAGAGAACAAAACAGTTTCTTTCGCGGTTTCATGAAGGATAAGCTGTTAGATGAAGAAGAGGACTTGTAAGGTTTTAGTCTTACAAGTCCTCTTGAAATTTTATCTATTACATTTTTCCATTTGTGGATAGCATTCTTTCGCAAACTTTTTGTTATCCCAATAGCATGGTTTTTGAGATGTCTTATAAAGATCGCATTCACTACATCTGTTTATTGTCTTTTTGTCCTTTTCCTAACTTCACCTGCTTTCCCATTTTCATTGACTTTCCCTCTGCCGCACCTTATACTTAAAAGTAATGACTTAAGAAACGAGGGAAATATTCTATGTCAAAATCTTCTGCAAAACTGATGACAGAAGGCTCCATCTGGAAGCGTATCGTTGCTTTTGCGATCCCGCTTTTCTGGGAAACCTTTTTCAGCAGCTATATAACACCGCCGACTCTCTGATCGTTGGAAATTTTCTTGGAAGCTCTGCACTTGCCGCTGTCAGCTCTTCCGGTAATCTGATCTTTCTTATGGTCGGTCTTTTTAATGGAATCGCCATCGGATCCGGTGTCATCGTCGCCAAATATTACGGTGCCAGAGACATTCCGAATCTGCAGAAGTCCATCCATACAACCGTTGGCTTCGGACTGATCTGCGGCGTGATCCTTACCATTGTCGGTATCATTGCCGCACCACAGATCCTGGTGCTTATGGGAACACCGGAGGCGGTACTTCCAAACTCGATTACTTATTTCCGGATCTACTTTACCGGCTCACTTGCCTTTGTCATGTACAACTTCTTTGTCGGCATTCTGCAGTCCGTCGGTGACAGTACCCATCCTCTGATCTACTTAATCGTTTCTTCGGTAACGAATATCATTCTTGACCTTGTACTGATCGCAGGTCTTGGATTTGGAGTAGGTGCTGCCGCTTTTGCAACTGTCATTTCACAGTTTTTAAGTGCTATCCTCTGTATGGTGCAGCTGCTTCACAGTCCGGAGGAGTTTCGGCTTCATCTGAACCGGATCAATCTGGATTCCTATATGCTCCGCCAGATCATTTCTTATGGTCTGCCCGCAGGACTCCAGAACTCGATCATTTCTCTGGCAAATGTATTCGTCCAGGCAAATATCAACCAGTTTGGGGAAATGGCGGTTGCCGGATGTGGTTCTTATATGAAGATCCAGGGATTTGGATTCCTTCCGATCACCTGTTTTGCACTGGCACTTACTACTTTTATCAGTCAGAATCTGGGAGCAAAAGAATATGAGCGTGCTAAAAAGGGCGCTGTATTCGGTGTGATCTGTTCCCTTACGATCTCTGAGCTGCTCGGTATCTGCGTGCATTTTACCGCTCCACAGCTTCTATCTGCTTTCAGTTCCACCGCAGAGGTTATCCGCTACGGAGCCATGCAGGCTCATACGGATACCTTTTTCTACTTCCTGCTTGCTTTTTCACACTGTATGGCAGGAATCATGCGCGGAGCCGGTAAATCCACAGTCCCGATGTATGTTATGCTGGTATGCTGGTGTCTGATCCGCGTTTCTTATATCGTGATCATTTTAAAATTCATCCCGTCCATTCAGATGATCTTCTGGGCTTACCCGATGACCTGGGCGCTCAGTTCCATTGCTTTTCTGATTTATTTCCTAAAGTCAGACTGGATACACGGACTGGAAAGATAAATTCCACAAATTTATACTCGACTCATCGTATACAAAAAACCATTACAGGATCTGATGAAATCACATCTCTCCTGCAATGGTTTTCTTTTATCCTAACCCACATACAGTTTTTCACTGCTGTATCCGTTTTATTTCCATTATTTATCCATTTATATTTCCATTTCGCCAAGAATACGGAAATGTTTCCTGTCTACTTCGATCAGCCTGTCTTTCTGCATCTTCCCAAGCTCATTTGACATCGCGGACCTGTCTACATTCAGATAATCTGCAAGCTGCTGCCGGTTGAACGGGATGTCAAATTCTTTCTTTCCGTTTTCCATAGCCTGATAAGACAAATACGACAGCAGTCTTCCCCGGATCGATTTTGATGAAATATGAAAAATCCGTTTCGACAGACGGAGATTCTTCTCTGCGGAAAGCTTCAGCAGATTTTCAATTAACGTATGATGAAACACACACGAATTGGAACAGACTTTCAGTATCCTTCCCACATCAAGAAACAAAATTCTTGCCTCTTCTGCCGCAACTACATTGACCATCAGCTTCTGCCCCGGAATCGCTGCATATGTTTCTGCAAAAATCTCACCTCTTCCAGCCCGATCCAGAATGCTGTGATTCCCCCAGATATCATCATTCTCAATGAACACGCTGCCGGCAAGAACCACGCCCATCGAAGTAACCTCATCCCCGGCATGGTAAATGATTTCATCTTTTTTATAAGTCTTTTCTACCGGATTCAGACAGTTCAGCATCTGTCTGGCGTCCTCCTTCGTGACGCCCCGGAAAATTGCTGCCTCCTCAAATATGCCCATTTTCTGCTACTCCTCAATTCTCAATGCATTTCTGTCCGCTTTTTAACCAAATCAAACAGCAAAACAAATTACGAATATCCACCTGACTTTATTTCCCAAAGTTATTTTTTTCGTTTCTTTCTCTGATATATTCTGCTTAGTCCATCCTCTGTCTCCTTTTGCAATCTTGTTTTTATAGCCTTTTTCGTCTTAGTATGTGCCCGGATTGCTCCATTATTATATAATTCATACTTTTGATGCTTACATCATTTTACTATATTTTTGCAAAATCGACAAATCTGTACTGTTTATCTTTGCCAGATAAAACAACATTCTCTATAGACATTCATTCAATAAGATTTTTAAACTCAATCGTTTCCAACCTATACAAAAAACGGAGAACAAGATTTTTCAAAGTTGTACATGACTTGAACAATCCCGTTCTCCGGTTAATATCTTATGATTTCCTGTTCCCTGACATAACCTCACATTTGTCAGATTCTGCGTCTATTCTATAAACATCGCATCCCCAAAGCTGAAGAATCGATATCTCTCTTTAACTGCTTCTTCATATGCCGCAAGCACATGCTCTCTTCCGGCAAGCGCACTTACCAGCATGATCAGCGTTGACTCCGGTAAATGGAAGTTCGTGATCAGGCAGTCCAGTACTTTGAATTTATAGCCCGGATAGATGAATATCTGTGTCCATCCACTGCACTCTTTTAACTTTCCGTTTTCATCAGCCGCAGATTCTACGGTCCGGCAGCTTGTCGTTCCGACGCAGATCACTCGGTGTCCGCTCTCTTTTGCACGGTTGATCTTTTCTGCCTCAGATGCCTCGATCCGGTAGAATTCCGAATGCATATGATGCTCGATAATCTCATCCACTTTTACCGGACGGAATGTTCCAAGTCCGACATGAAGCGTTACATGCGCAATCTCCACACCTTCTGCTTTGATTTCTTCCAGAAGCTCCGGTGTAAAATGCAGTCCTGCCGTCGGAGCAGCCGCAGATCCGGAATGCTTTGCATACACAGTCTGGTAACGATTCTTGTCCTCCAGCTGGTGGGTGATGTAAGGCGGAAGCGGCATCTGTCCAAGCTGATCCAGAATCTCTTCAAAAATTCCTTCGTATTCAAAATGGATCAGACGGTTTCCTTCCTCTACAACCTCCAGAACTTCCCCTTTCAGAAGACCGTCCCCGAAGCTGACTCTTGCTCCGGGTTTCATCTTCTTTCCTGGTTTTACAAGTGTTTCCCAGACATCATTTCCTTTTCGTTTTAAAAGAAGAACTTCGACTTTTCCGCCGGTTCCTTCTTTTTCACCGATCAGTCTTGCCGGGATAACCTTGGTATCATTGATCACAAGGCAGTCTCCCGGTTTGAGATAATCTTTGATCTCACGGAAAATGTGATGACTGGTTGCACCGGTTTTTTTATCAAGAACAAGCAGTCTGGAACTGGATCTGTCTTCAAGCGGATCCTGCGCGATCAGCTCTTCCGGTAAATCAAAATAAAAATCCTGTCGTTTCATTCTTTTGACCTCTTTTCGCCTACTTACGAAGCTCGATACCCATTTCCTCCAGTGCCTTTAAGATACGGTTCATAGCAGCTGAAATGTCAGCTTCTTCCAGAGTCTTATCTTTTGCACGGAATGTGATAGAGTAAGCAACAGACTTGAAGCCTGCCTTGATCTGAGCGCCTTCATAGATATCGAACAGCTTATAGCTTTCCAGATAAGCGCCACCCTTGTTCTCGATCACATCTTCAATCTGTCCTACCAGAATCTCTTTTGGCATTACCATACTGATATCACGGCTGACTGCCGGGTATTTTGCAATTCCTTCGTATTTTCTTTCAAATGTTGCAAGCTCTGTGATCTGTGGCATATCAATGACAGCAACGTATGCTCTTTCACCGATTCCATAGATATCAGCAACTTCCGGATGAACCTCACCCATGTATCCGACAACCTTTCCATCGTAAACGATGTTTGCCTGACGTCCCGGATGAAGGAAGTTCTTTCCTGCATTTGGATCATAAGTTTCTTTCTTATGAAGTCCTACTTTTATCAAAGAACTCTTCTACAACACCTTTCATAGTGAAGAAGTCTCCATCTCCGTACATTCCAAGTGTAAACTGCATTCTTTCGTCCGGCAGTTCTGTAAGTGGAAGTGCCTTTGGAAGGTAAATATTTCCAAGCTCGTACAGACGGACATTTTTATTTCTTCTGTTATAGTTTGTTGCAAGTGATGTCAGCATACCATTCAGGGATGTTGTACGCATGACACTGTAATCTTCTCCAAGCGGGTTCATGATCTGGATTGCCTGACGCATCGGATCATCCTTGTCGAGGAGGAGCTTGTCAAATACCTTCGGGCTTTCAAATGAATAAGTCATTCCCTGGCTGAATCCACAGAATTCTGCAATATTTCTTGCTACTTCTTCCACACGAAGCTTGAAAGAAAGCTTACCAGTTGTAGCTTCACCTGTAGGCAGTGTAATCGGGATATTATCATATCCGTAGAATCTTGCAACCTCTTCCGCAAGGTCGGCGATACGGAATAAGTCATGACGGAAAGTAGGTGCGATCACTTCTTTTGCTTCTGCATCATATTCCAGGTCGATTTTTTCAAAATATTTGATCATATCTTCTTCCGGGATGTCTGTTCCGAGAAGTGCATTGATCTTTTCCGCATCAAATGGTACTCTTACAGGCTCTTTTCTTCTTGCTGTATACATCAACCATTCCTCCGACAACTTCACCGGCTCCCAGCTCTTCGATCAGCTGGCATGCACGGTCAATGGCTCCTCTGCATTATTTGGATCCAGTCCCTTTCTCAAATTTACCGGATGCATCAGTACGAAGTCCGATCTTCTTGCTTGATTTACGGATGTTGGTTCCATCAAAGCAAGCTGCTTCGAATAACATTGTCTGAACATCGTCTGTGATCATGGAATTTTCGCCACCCATGATTCCGGCAATACCTACCGCTTTTTCGCCATCACAGATCATCAGAACAGAATCATCCATCTCTCTTTCCTGACCATCCAGTGTTACGAATTTTTCTCCTTTATGGGCATTGCGGACGATGATCTGATGACCTGCAATGGTATCCAGATCATATGCATGCATTGGCTGTCCAAATTCTTCCATTACATAGTTTGTAATATCAACCAGGTTGTTGATCGGACGGATTCCTACAGAAGACAGTCTTCTCTGCATCCATTTCGGAGATGGTCCGATCTTGACATTTCTTTACGACTCTTGCACAGTAACGTGGGCAAAGGTCTGTATTTTCTACTTTTACTTTGATGTAATCATTGACATCTTCATCATTTCCGGTTGATGTTACAACCGGTGGCTTGAATTCTTTGGGAATGTAGCTGCAACTTCTCTTGCGATACCAACCACGCTGAAGCAGTCTACACGGTTGGAGGTGATCTCGTATTCAAATACGACATCATCCAGTCCGAGTGCCTTTACTGCACTTTCTCCGACAACTGCGTCATCATCAAAAATGTAGATTCCATATTCCGGTGCTTCCGGGTACATATTTCTGTTAGAGCCAAGTTCTTCGATGGAACACATCATACCGTAGCTGTCGACTCCACGGAGTTTTCCTTTTTTGATCTTGATTCCGCCTTCTACTCTCTGTCCAGGCTCATGTCCGCCCGCAACGCGTCCGCCATCCAGAACAACCGGTACCTTGTCTCCTTCTTTTACGTTCGGAGCGCCTGTAACAATCTGTACAGTCTCTGTTCCGATATTCACCTGGCAGATGATCAGTTTATCTGCATCCGGATGTTTCTCAATTTTTTCAATCTGACCGATTACGATCTTATCCAGATCAGCATCCAGCTTTGTAAAACCTTCTACCTTTGTTCCGGAAAGAGTCATTGCATCTGTATATTCCTGCGCTGTTACGTCAAGATCCGGAACATACGCTTTAATCCATGATAATGAAGTATCCATTTTATATCTCCTTCTGATTTGTTTATAAATTTCCCTTATTCAGACTCCAAAATCCAGCAGCTCTCCGCGCTGCTCTTTGATTTTGTCGTACCGTTCGCACATGAAAGTAAATACTCGCTTCGCTCGTGCTTCCTTTTTATTCTGACTCCAAAATCCAGCATCTTTCGATGCTGCCGCAGCTCTCCGCGCTGCTCTTTGATTTTGTCGTACCGTTCGCACATGAAAGTAAATACTCGCTTCGCTCGTGCTTCCTTTCATTGTGTGCTCACTAGAATTGCTTTAAGAATCTGATATCGTTCTCGTAGAGAAGGCGCATGTCGTCGATCTCGTATTTGAGAAGGGCGATCCTTTCAAGTCCTACTCCGAATGCAAATCCAGTGTATTCTTCCGGATCGATTCCGCACATTTCGAGTACGTGTGGGTGAACCATACCGCAGCCAAGGATTTCAATCCAGCCGGAACCTTTACAGAAACGGCAGCCTTTTCCGCCACACTTGAAGCATGATACGTCTACTTCTGCACTTGGCTCTGTGAATGGGAAATGATGCGGACGGAATTTTGTCTTGGTATCCGGTCCGAAAAGTTCTTTTGCAAATACTTCCAGAGTTCCCTTTAAGTCAGCAAAGGAAATATTTTTATCGATTACCAGACCTTCGATCTGATGGAAGGATGGTGAATGGGTTGCATCCACTTCGTCAGAACGGAATACACGTCCCGGTGCGATCATACGGATCGGGAGCTTGCCCTGTTCCATCACACGTGCCTGAACCGGTGATGTCTGGGTACGAAGCACGATGTCTTTGTTGATATAGAATGTATCCTGTTCATCTTTTGCCGGATGATCTGCAGGAATATTCAGTTTTTCAAAGTTGTAAAGGTCATATTCTACTTCCGGTCCTTCCACAACTTCGTATCCCATACCGATGAAGATACGCTCTACTTCTTCCAGAGCGATCGTATTCGGATGACGATGACCTACTGTATTTTTCTTGGAAGGAAGTGTTACGTCAATAACTTCCTGTTTTAATTTTTCTTCACGGATTGCAGCATCCATTTTCTTCTTTGTCTCATCAAGAAGTTCTTCAATAGCAGCTCTTGTCTCATTCACAAGCTGTCCTACCTTCGGACGTTCTTCCGGAGCTACATCTTTCATTCCTTTTAATACGGCTGTCAGTTCTCCTTTTTTACCAAGGAATTTGACACGTACATCATTTAATTTCTCCGGTACATCAGAAGCCTGGATCTGCTTAATAGCTTCCTGTTTGATGCTCTCAAGTCTTTCTTTCATGATATCCTCCTTAAAACTTGTTTTGGCTATTCATTTGCGACTATAACGGAAATAAAATTTCCTGTGGAAGAAAAAAGAATGTGCCTTGGCACATTCTGGCACCTGCGGCGGTCGCTTGTGACATCTTCCTTATACGCCGCAGTACACATCCTCGCGGAGCGTTTTTATACATTAAGAAAGAACACTTTCCTAATATATAAAAAAAATCGCCCAAGGGACGACATAAATCGCGGTACCACCCTGTTTCCTGCTATTTGAATAACAGGCACTCGGACTGCGTAACGTGCAGGGACGTCGTTTTCTACTTTATTTTCAAAAACGCAGCTCACGTGGGAAATTCGTTTCCTGCCTGAACCGGGGAGAACTTACAGCCGGGGATTCTCCTTCTCTGTCGGAAAACAGTTCACTACTTACACGGTCATTGCTTTTATGATATGTCATATACTTATTTATTGTAACATATGATTTTTTTATGTCAAGCGGTTTTATCTGATAGATTCACCGTTTATCTACGCAAAATCATATTCCGGAACCTGGATGCTGCTTTTTGCAGAACTAATCCTTTTCCAGGATATCCCGCTTTGCATCTACCCAGATACAGTTAATAAGCCCTCCCAGCAGCATCACATACATACAGAAATACAGCCACAGCATCACAAGAATGATCGCCGTCATACTTCCGTACAGACCGGAAAACCCTTTGAAGATTGTCAGATACATTGAAAAAACAAACGAGATCACCAGCCATCCCAGAGAACAGAAAATAGATCCCAGAATCAAATCCCGGAACGGAAGCTTCCGGTTCGGCAAAAAGTGATATACCAGAAGCGAAATTCCAGTCATAACAACAAATGAAATCACCGTTCTCAAACGCATGATCATATCCGTCGTCTCCGCAAGAAACGGAATTTTGTGATATATAAAAATACTGATATTATTACCAAACACAGAAAGTACCAGAGCCATCACAATTGCTGCAATGAACAGGATCGTATAGATGGATGCCCGGATTCTTAAAAATACATAATTTCGTGTCTCACGAAGCTCATATGCACAGTTCAGTCCTGTACTAACCGCAAGTACTCCTTTACCTGCTGACCACAATGCTACAATCGCAGTAATCGGAATGACCGTCTTCGACTGGTTATATACTTCATTTACAATGCCAACCATAAAATCCTGCATATTTGTCTCCGGAAACAAATTTACCACTGCGAGTCATAACATCTGCTTTGTCACCGGAGTATATTGTATGATAGCAAAGCAGCAAAATAATCGGGATCATACTCAGCACAAAAAAATAAGCAGACTGGGCCGCGTATGCTCCCACATGCTTTTGTGACACCTGCCCTGTAATTTCCCGAATCTTGTTTATCGTTTTCATCATATAATAACTCCATTTATCTTATCGGCAGTTTCATTTTTCAAAATAGTTTATCACATTTTCACTTCTTTGAAAACCCAAAAAAACAGTTGCTCTCGCAACTGTCCTTTATCTTTTGTAGTCCCCCGAAATGCCGTTTTCCGTTTTTTGACTCCTAGCACTCCGCTGGTGAGGCGACCGCATCTGCTTTTCTGCCTTCCCCTGCGCAATGAGGCCTGACATATTACAGAGATATAAGAATCCCGTTTAAAGTATTGTAGGTTCAAAAATACGGAAGTCTCGAACATTCCAGGTTTTCTAAAACCTATTATAGACTATCAGCTGTGTTTTTTCAACTGTTAATCGTTGAAGATATTTACTTTTTTTACCAGAAATTAAAATACGTTTAACGTACCCATTTCCCGCTTTTCACCGGACTTTTCAAGCAGATGGATTTCTCTGATCTCCATTCCCCGGTCAACCGCCTTGCACATATCATAGATTGTAAGAAGAGCAGTATTTACCCCGGTCAGTGCTTCCATTTCCACACCGGTCCTGCCGGTACATGCCGTGTGGCAGATTGCCCGGATCCCATGCTCTTCTTCCAGATATTCAAAATCAATCTCGACTTTGGTAAGGTTTAACAGATGGCACAGCGGAATCAGTTCTGCTGTCTTTTTTGCACCCATGATCCCGGCAATTCTTGCTACGCCAAGAACATCTCCTTTTTTCATGCTGCCTTCCTTTACTTTCTGAAAGCATTCTTCCGACATGCGGATCACCCCTGATGCAAGTGCTTCTCTTTTTGTCTCAGCCTTTGCCCCCACATCTACCATCACTGCATTACCATCTTCGTTAAAATGTGTAAATCCACTCATGATTTTTAACCTCTTTATTTTCTGGCACATTCGCCTTCTGTTCCCCGGAGAATTCCAAGCCCATGTCCAAGTTCAGGAAGCAGAAACTCCAGTGCTTCCTGTACTGCTTTGGGACTTCCCGGGAGATTGATGATCAGCGTTTTTTTTCGGATACCTGATACAGCTCTGCTGAACATAGCACGCTTTGTAATCGTCATCGAATAATTCCGGATTGCCTCTGCTATTCCGTTTGCCATCCGGTCACAGACATTTACCGTCGCCTCCGGTGTCCGGTCCCGCTCGGAGAATCCTGTTCCTCCGGTGGTAAAGATCACATTAAGCTGTCTCTGATCAGCCAGTCTGATCAGCTCTTTTTCTCCAGTTTTTTCTGCTCATCCGGTAATAAAATCGTTTCTTTAATATCATATCCGACATCTTTCAACATTTCGACAATCATGGGTCCGCTTTTGTCTTCTCGTTCTCCGGCAGAGCCTTTATCACTTAAAGTAATAACTGCCGCTGAAAATGGACGGTCACTTTTCACCTGTTCCATGACAACTTCATCTCCTACCTTGATATGACCTCCGGTGACGACTTCTGCAAAAACGCCCTCCCTTGGCATAATGCAGTCACCCATTCTCTTATAAATCTGACAATGACTGTGGCATTCTTTTCCAATCTGTGTCATCTCAAGTACCACATCTCCGATATGAAATCTTGTTCCAACCGGAAGTGCGCGAAAATCAAATCCCTCCACGATCAGATTTTCACCAAATGCACCATACGCAACTTCTGCCCCTTTTGCACGAAATTCCTGAATCTTTTCATCGGAAAGCAGACTGATCTGACGATGCCATTTTCCACCGTGCGCATCTCCTTCAATCCCCCAGTCCATTTTGACCATGGCTTCACGAACCTCATGTTTTTCGGTTCCTCTCTTTTCACTGATGCAGATTCCCTTCAGTCTTCCCATTTTTATGTTTATCCTCCGATCTGTGACATATTTTTCTGTTCTGTAATAAAATTCTGCTCCTCAAAATGATGCATCTTCGGTTTTCCACGAATCGCCTGTTCGAGACATTTCCGGATTTCTTCTTCCGATCCGTGTCTTGCTGCCTCAAAAACGGAGATAGTATCTGCATAGCACAACACGCTTTTAACTTTCCGGTTGATGTCATCCGGATCCGGTTACATCTGTCACAGAATTTTCCATGCAATGCACTGATCAGACCGATTTTCCCCTGAAAACCCGGCAGTTGATAATACACAGCAGGTCCGTTCCCAAACCGTCCCTCTAACGGATAAAACTCTCCTTCTATCCCATAAGCTTCTTTCAGTTTTCCAAGCACCCAGGCACCGGAAATGCCATTCTGCTGCTCCCTGTCCAATCGGCATCAATTCAATAAAACGGACATCCAACTTGTTCTTTTTCGCCAACTCTGCCAGACTTTTCCATTCCTCATCATTGACTCCTTTTTGCAGGACCGTGTTGATCTTTACCCGGATCTCGCTTTTTTCTGCCATGAAAATGGATTTTCTGACTCTTTCCAGTTCATCTGCCCCGGTAATCTCCTGATATTTTTCCGGAATCAGTGTATCCAGACTGATATTCACCGCATCCAGCCCCGCTGCAAGAAGATCTTCCAGATTCTCACCCAGAAGAACCCCATTTGTCGTCATTGTTACTTCTTCTGTGCCCGGAATCTGCCGGATCATCCGGATCAGATCTGCACATCCTTTTCTGACCAGAGGCTCCCCTCCGGTAATCTTAAACCTGGTAATCCCGATCCGGACAGCCTCCCTGCAGATTCGTTCAATCTCCTCATAAGTCAGGATTTCTGACATAGGAATCCACTTTGCCCCATCCGGCATGCAGTACCTGCATCGCAGATTACAGCGGTCTGTGATTGAAATTCTCATATATTCAATTGTTCGCCCATAAGAATCTCTCACAGCCTTTTCCATCCTTTCTTAATTCCAGAGTGGTTCCAGTAACACCTCGATCGTACCGCCGCAGACCATGCCTTCTTCCTCCGCATCATCTCCGGTCATATCCACATATTCTGTCTTTAGTCCTGTATTATTTTCATGCATCATGACTCTCGCTTTTCTTAAAACCTCTGCCTCCATACAGCCGCCTCCGATGGTTCGGCTTACAGTTGCCGTCTTCCAGGATCAGCATCTTGGATCCCACATTTCTTGGTGCAGAACCCTTTCTTGTAATGATCGTTGCAAGCATCTTCTTTCCCGGATGAGCGATATCCAGGATTGCTTCCAGCAAGTCTTCCGGATAACCGCAGACTCTCTTGTTCTGATTCTTTACTTCGATGATTTCCGCCATGATCGCCACACCGATCTCCTCCGGTGTCTCAGCACCGATGTTCAGACCAATCGGACTTTTTATCTCGCCGATTACTTCCTGGCTGCACTTTTTCAATCAGATTCTGCTTTACCATCGCACTTCTTCGCCGGCTTCCGATCATTCCGATATAAGCATGTTCCTTCCCAGCGATCTTCTCCAGACAAACCTGATGCGCTATCTGGTGACCTCCTGGTCGAGGTACAACAAAATACGTATCCTTGTCTCCTTCGATCTGATCCAAGGCATCTTCAAACGGCTGGCAGATTACTTCCGTTGCCCCCGCATTTCTGGCATGATCGGCAAACTGCGGACGATCTTCAAGAACCGTGACCTTCCATCCAAGCGCTATAATCCCGTTTGATCACCGGCACCGATACGTGACCACCGCCACAAATGACCAGATGCTCCTGCCCTCCAATTATATCACAAAACACCTGCTGCTCTCTGATTTCATAAAGTCCGCACTTTTTCAAGTCTCCTGCTTCTGAAAAATGTGCTGAAAAGAAACCGTTTTCTTTACTTTCCCAGATTATTTTTTTCTCTGCCAAAATTGCTTTTTCTCCGGCTGCGGATCCTTTTGCCACTGTCAAAAGAACGTAATCCCCCGGCTTTGGTAAATCTTTTAATATCTCAAATACATTTTCCATCAAATCTCATCTACCCTACTACATATTTATTCAGTCTGTCAAATGCTTCTTTTAATACGGTTCCATCCTGAAACGGATCGGAATCTTCCGGCATTTCATCTCTCGCATGACATTTTCTTTTATCCCCATCACATTTTCTCTGCCATGCAATACTTTTATTGTAACAAATTTTTCCGCCAAATGAAATAAGAAGGTGCAGCTCTTTTTGTCTGCACCTTCCCTTTTCCTTTATTTTGTGATCTGATTTTAAAAATACTTTGCATTCAGCTTTTTGACTGTCCATGCAAACCATACCAGTACTGCAAGTACCAGCACTAACATCACCCAGAATAATTTTCCTGTACTCTGCACATAAGTATTATACAGATCTTCTGCGCCGTACAAGATCAGCACTACCGCAAGCACAAGAAGCTTCGGTCCTGCTGCTGCCCTGTATGCTTCCTTATCCTTACACTTCTTTATATTCGTATCTTTTGGTACAAGAATTGATGTATTGATGATTCCTTTGAATTTAAGTTGAAACCATGCATACAGGCTATACAATCCCGCCCCAATACCAATGATCCCGAAAATTCCTTCCATTCCGTTCATTCTTTTGCCTTCTCCTGTCTATTTTACGCCAAGAATATTCTTAACAGTCTGCTCCATCTGATCCACATCACATTCCGTATTGTGACGGATCTCGGCATTCATGATCTCTTTGATGGCATTCGGAAGCTCTGTACCGGATACTTTCTGAAGCTCCTCGATCAGTTTGAAATCATCCTGTCCTTTATACTTCGAATCGATCGCTGACATAACGCTTCCTGCAAATTTGTATGGACTTGCTGTGGATGCGATTACTGTCTTTCTGTCATCTTTACTGTCTTCTCTGTAAGCTTTATACACCGTTGCAGCTACCGCCGTATGGGTATCCATTACATAACCGGTATCTTCGTATATATCATGGATTGTCTTTGCGACCTGCTCTTCTGTCGCATATCCTGCCGCAAAATCAGCCAGGTTTGCTTTCATCTCACCTGTAATCGCGTAACTTCCCTTTGTCTTCAGCTCAGTCATAAGATCCGTATCTTTTCTTGCATCTTCTCCTGAGATCTTGTAGATCAGACGCTCTAAGTTGCTGGAGATCAGAATATCCATAGACGGAGATGTTGTAAGAACAAATTCACGGTTACGGTCATAAGTTCCTGTCTGGAAGAAGTCATAGAGAACTTTGTTCTCATTGGATGCACAGATCAGCTTTGCAATCGGGATTCCCATATTCTTTGCGTAGTATGCAGCCAGAATATTTCAAAGTTACCGGTCGGTACAACTACATTGATCTCTTCATCTTCCGCAATCTCTTCATTCTGAAGAAGCTTCGCATAAGCATATACATAATATACAACCTGCGGAACCAGACGTCCGATATTGATGGAGTTGGCAGATGAGAACTGGTAGCCTGCTTCATTTAACTCTTTTTCCAGCTCTTTGTTCTCGAACATTGCCTTCACACCGCTCTGTGCGTTGTCAAAGTTACCGTGGATCGCAACAACAGAAGTATTGTCTCCTTTCTGTGTTACCATCTGCAGCTCCTGAACACGGCTGACTCCGTCCTTCGGATAGAATACGATGATCTTGGTTCCTTCTACATCTGCAAATCCTGCAAGTGCAGCTTTTCCTGTATCCCCGGATGTTGCAGTCAGGATGACGATCTCATTCTTCACCTGATTTTTCTTTGAGATGTAGTCAGAAGGTGCGGAAGAATGGAACAGTGCCATATCTTTGAATGCGATCGTTGCTCCGTGGAACAGTTCCAGATAATAAGCATCCTCCACCTTCGCAAGCGGTGCAATCTCTTCGGTATCAAACTTACTGTCGTAAGCCTTTGCGATACAGCTCTTCAGCTCTTCTTCTGTAAAGTCTGTCAGGAATTCCTTCATAACTGTATATGCGATCTCCTGATAGGTCATCTCTTTGAGCTCACCAAGCGACACCTGAAGCTTCGGAATCGAAACCGGTACAAATAATCCGCCGTCATCTGCCAGCCCTTTTAAGATTGCCTGGGAAGCTGTTACTGTCTTTTCTGCATCTCTTGTACTCTTATAAAGTAAATTCATGGTTCTCCACCCTTCTTATTCTTTCTGATTCACTTCAGCAATCTGCTAAAGTATTTTCCTATTTAGCGATTATAGCATAAGAATCTTTCAAGTGCAATGCCATCCTTATCTGCGTTTCCACATTCGTCCCCACATCCGGCTCAGAAGAAAACACAGGAGCAGTGCCCCGGTCAGAATAACGCCGATCAGAAATACCAGAATCTTTACATAAGATCCATCTCCTGTTGCAACCGTCTTTGCTTTCTCAGTTTCCTTTGGCTTTTCCGGACTTTCCGGTTTTTTCTCTTCTACCTGCTTTTCCTTTTTATAGGTTACACTCTGTCCTTCGTCCTCCAGATCTGCGTGCACTGCAACCAGCTTCTCTTCCAGATACACTTCCTCAAATACAACAACCTGTTCTCCATTAAGCTTCGTTGCATCAAACGTAAATTCCATCTGAAGTTCTCCGGAATCTGTATCCGGGATCAGCTTTTTCTCTGCGGTCACTTCTTTTCCATCCTGAAGAACCGGCTTTTTGGTCTCCTTATCCATTAATGTGCCTTTAACTACATATTCTTTTCCAATCTCCAGATTTTTCCATTTTACCCGATCTATGACCGTTACCTGTTCTGTCCGTTTCCCATTATGCGTTCCCGTTTCCCGGTCAGATGCTCTTGTCCCGATCTCCGGTACGGGATGTTCATCATTTGTCAGTGTCCCCAGATCAATTATTCGCATTTCCTTTGTTACTTCCACCTCAAACGCAGGAATCAGCATTCGGTCTTCATTATTTTTACAAGACAGTTCTTCCACCAGATACGTTCCGTAAGGAAGCGCTCCTCTTGTATTATCCGGAGTTCCTTCCCCAAACCAGATCCCATCTTCACTTGTCTTCCCCTCATTCGTGTTGACGGTATGTGGATTCCAGTACGCACCGGTCGAAGCCTCCCCGTTTTTGTCCGTCAGAATCACATGGCTCTCCCCAGTTGCCTGCGATGTGATCCGAAATGGGATATCTGCCAGTCTTTTCAAAGTTTTATCTGCCACTTTCACCAGCTTTAAATCCCCACGGATGAGCTTTTCCTTTATTTCCACTGGATTCCATATTTTCAGGGCTTTATAGCTTCCATTTTGCTCCGTTCCAGTCCTGATACAATGTGTAACGGTGTCCACCAGATACCCTTCCGGCGCATGCATCTCCCATACCGTAATCGTTCCAAGCGGAAGCTCGTTATTTTCAAAAAACGGATCTCCGCTGATCAGGTGCGCCTCATCCATACGGACCACACCATCCGCATCCGACTTCAGCTTCCAACTCCTGAGCGGCACCTTCACACCGATCTCATTTTGATTGTCAAAAATGCTATCAAAAAATGCCACATGAAATTCAGCTCCCGCAAGAGAAAGTCCTGCCTGCGCCTGCCCTTTCCCTGTTTCCGCATCCTGCTTCCGGATCAGAATTTCCACCTTTGTCTTTTCCGGTTCATCCTGACACTCATAGGTCACGGTCTGTCCGGCATTCACCGTGATCTGCCGTATCTTTGTGTCCAGTACATAGCCTTTCGGTGCTTTAGTCTCTTTGATGTCATAGGAACCCTCCGGCAGATTTTCTGCCTTCCCATATCCTTTCTTGTCTGTCCGGATTACGCAGACTGCCTCGGATGTCCCACTTTTACAGACGGTATACTCTGCCCTTCCAGTGAGTAGAGCTGATTATCAGCCGTAATCTCTGACCTTGCAGAGCTCTTCATGATCTCCAGGCTTCCGTTATGGGTTGTCTTAAAAAGATATATCGTTGATCTGGATTTTGCCACAAGCTGTGAAATCTGATTACCACTCGACGGGATAGATGCCGAATGCCAGAACCGGTTATCGTTGCTATTATCTCCCCAGAAAAATCCGATATGGCAGTCTGCATCTTCTTCCTCCCAGGAAACCGGCTCAAAATAGATCACATCTCCTTTTTGCGCTTTTCCGCCCGCAAGCAGCTCCTCAATGGTGTTGTAATGATAGGATTCCACGGCATTGTCTGTCATCCAATGAAACCAGTTGCTCGCATTGACCTTGCCGCCACGGAGACTTCCTTTGTCAATTTCTGACAGATCCGCTCCACATTTTTCCAGAACATAAGCGACAAACCCGGTACAGTTCATTGCCCCATTTCCACCGTAGGCTCCGTTCGGACGCATGCAGTTCTCTGCTGTCAGAGGATATCCGCTGTAAGGCGTTCCCAGATAATAACCGTCCTTTTCGTGGTTTTTTAACTCCTCAAGCACTTTTCCCGGCTCTGCTCCTAATTTTTCATCAAGTTTTACAATCGTTTCTTTCTTTGCGATTCTCTCTGCTGAGTTTGCAGATACGACAGGCATACTGCTGCCCGACAATGATACTACCGCCAGAATCACACTTGAGTATTCCGGCAAAATGATTCTTCATATATTTCATAAAAGTTTCTCCTTCTGCCTTTTCAGGTCAGAAAAGAGAATATAAAAGACGAGTACCCTTACTATAAAGGAAGAGTACCCGCTTGTCAATAGTATTTTATTGTTGATCTGCCTCCAGAACGATCACACTTCTCGGTCCCACAAGAATTCTTTCCTCCGAAATCCGTACCGGATTCTGATAAATTTCCTGCTTTTTATCTCCAGTATTTGCCGCCACATGCCAACTATATCCGCCCGGAAGTTGTGGAAGTTCTACCCAGACACCTTCCCAGTATGGATTCATCAGAAGATACACACAGTCTTCTTTTGCCATTTTGTTATCATATCCGGCAAACATGACTGCCGCCGTCCGGATCTCCGGTCTGGAAAAATCCAGTTTCCACGGCACTTCACCGTGAAAGCTGATCTCCGGAAATCCAAGACTGCTCGCCCCTGCATCTCCTGTGATCGACGGATGCCGTTTCCGAAATGCCGTCATATAAGCACAAAAATCAAATACATCCTGAAACTTTTCTTTTCTTGTCCAGTCCAGCCAGGAAATCTCGTTATCCTGACAGTAGGCATTATTATTCCCGAACTGAGTATTGCCAAACTCATCACCTGCAAGGAACATCGGTGTCCCTCTGCTGCAAAGCAGGACCGCAAAAGCATTTTTCATCATCCGGTGGCGCAGTTCAACAACCATCACCTGATCAGTGTCCCCCTCTGCCCCACAGTTCCAGCTCCGGTTATCGTCACTTCCATCAAGATTTCCCCATCCATTAGCCTCATTGTGCTTCTGGTTATACGAATAAAGATCATACAGGGTAAATCCATCATGGCAGGTCAGGAAATTCACAGAAGCATGTTTTCCGCGGATTCTGGTATCATAGATGTCCGGAGAACCGGCAATTCTCTGAAGCGCTGCTCCTGCTGCCCAAAGTCCCCCTTTTAAATATTCCCGCACGTCATCCCGGTATCTTCCGTTCCATTCTGACCATCTGCGGAATGCCGGAAAACTTCCGACCTGATAAAGTCCGCCGGCATCCCACGCCTCCGCGATCAGCTTTGTGTCTGCAAGCAGCGAATCATAGGCAAGATTCTTTACGAGTGGTGGATTTTCCATCGGTGACCCATCCTCATTTCTTCCCAGGATCGAGGCAAGATCAAACCGGAAGCCGTCCACCCGGTACTCTGCCACCCAGTATCGCAGACAATCCTGGATCATTTTGATCACCACCGGATGATTACAATTCACAGTATTTCCACAGCCACTGAAATTATAATATTTTCCATCGGGTGTCAACATATAATAAATCTGATTGTCAAATCCTTTAAACGAAATAAACGGTCCGCATTCATTTCCTTCTGCCGTATGGTTAAACACCACATCCAGGATTACTTCAATCTGGTTATCATGCAGTTCCCGGATCAGTTCTTTTAATTCTACTCCTTCCCGGTTGTATTCCGTTGATGCTGCATAGCTCGTATTCGGCGCAAAAAAGCTGACTGTATTATACCCCCAGTAATCAATCAGTTTCTTTCCATCAACCTCACGGCTCCCCTGCAGTTCATCAAATTCAAAGATCGGCATTAACTCCACCGCATTAATCCCCAGTGTTTTCAGATAAGGAATTTTTTCTTTGATTCCGGCAAAGGTTCCAGGATGACGGACACTTTTGTCCATCTTCGTGAATCCCCTGACATGCATCTCATAGATGATCAGTTTTTCCATCGGGATCTTATCCGGCTTTTCACTGCCCAGAAGAAATTATTCCGGACTACTCTGGCACGATATCCCCCTGTATTTAGTGCTTTTCCCCATACACTCTGCCCGGTAACTGCCTTTGCATACGGATCCAGTAAAATATGCTTTTTATCAAACAGAAGACCTTCCTTTGGTTTCCACGGTCCGTCCAGCCTGTACGCATATTCAAATTCTTCAATATCCAGTCCGAATACCATCATGGAAAATACATCCCCGATCCGGCAGTTTTCCGGGAATGGAATCACCGCATAAGGTTCCGGTTCCTTTCTGTGAAACAGAAGAAGTTCACATGTCACAGCCCCTTTTGAATGCACTGTAAAATTAACTGCCGACTGAAATGCAGTCGCACCCTCATCACGATACAGTCCGGGACAGATTTCAAATCCATTTACATTTTCTGTCGGAACCAATCTTGGCATCATTTCTTCCAGCATTTTACCAGCTCCTTCCATGTCATGTTTTCAGTATAGCACATTTTTCCGTTTACACATCTTTCCTTTCTGTATATAATATAAAGGATTACATATTTTTTTGCAGCAGACTCAAGGAGGTTTTTTATGACTGCACAGCATCTATATTATTTATTTCAGTGCTTCTTTATATATGCCTTTTTAGGCTGGTGTACAGAAGTTGCGTTTGCCGCTTTTAAAGAACGTCGTTTTGTCAACCGTGGATTCTTAAATGGCCCGATCTGTCCGGTATACGGTTTCGGCGTGGTTGCAGTCATTCATTTTCTGACACCGCTTCGTTCCAACCTGCTCCTGCTATATCTCGGAAGTGCTATTCTTGTTACTGCAATCGAATGGCTGACCGGGTTCATTCTCGAAAAGGTTTTCCATAACAAATGGTGGGATTATTCTAATATGCCGCTCAATCTGAATGGATATGTGTGCCTTTTGTTTTCTCTGATCTGGGGAGTGTTCTGTGTTTTCATCGTAGATGTATTCCATCCACTGATTGACACACTGCTCTCACACATTCCTTTCCTTGTCGGTATCATTCTTGTATGTATTCTGGTGATTGCCGGACTTGCCGATCTCTATGTAACAGCATCCGGTATCCTGAAGCTCAACAAACGTCTTGAAAAAATGCAGGCCATTGCAGACGAACTTCATCAGATTTCCGACAAGCTTGGTGAATCAATCTACAGGCGTACCATTACAGCTATGGAAAAACAGGAAGAGTTCAAAGATACTGTATCTGAGAAGCAGGAAGAATTTAAATCTGCTATTTCCGAAAAACAGGAAGCAATTTCAGACACCCTTGCCGATGTTTCTGACGAAGTAAAAGAACGGATTGCTCTTCTTCGCAGAAGCTACCTGGAAAATGTCAAAGCAACTTCTCATATGCAGAAGCGTATCATGAAAGCTTTCCCGAAAATGCAGAGCCGCAATTACAAAGAATCCTTTGAAGATCTTAGAAACAAACTGAAGGAAATGTCTCTCAAAAAATAACAGGTTGTAAAAAATCCATCTGGTTTTCTTTTAAAAAAAGAAATCAGATGGATTTTTTATCTTTAAAATTATGATGTGAGTATCAAAAGTAAATTTTGCCACTCACTAATGTTTCCTCTTGATCTTGTCCAGATACGGAATCTCGATTGGATCGATTGCATCAAGTGGCTGTTCTTTATTGATCTTCTTTTTGCGTGTGTGCTTTTTCAGAAGTGCACCACCCCGGTTATAAAACCAGAAAGAAAAGATCAGAAGTTTATTGAATTTTCCAATTTTGTCTTTTGTCGTCTTCGTGTAATACTCCCCACCGGACTGGATCTCTCCTTTTTCCCTGATCTGCCGGATCAGATCCAGCTCTGTCTCAATCCGTACCGGAAATTCCGTATACCCCATGCCGACGCAGTCCAGCTTATGCGCATCACTTCCTCCGGTTCCCGGTTTTCCATATTTTTCAGCAAGATACTTCGCCCCTTCATTGGACTGTGGTGGCTCACATGCATTGAAAGTCTCTATAAAATCAAATTTTTCAATCAACTCCGGAGATTTCTGCCATCTTTTCGTATTCGTAAAACTCAGATACTTTTCCCCACACGGATGTGCCGGTCCACAGATTCCTCCATTGTGATGCACAAAATCAATCAGCAGCGAAAGCGGAAGCCCTCTCAGCTCCAGAAGGCGCATCTTTACTCCCTGTGGCATAATGATCAGAATGTGTCCTGCATCCAGTGTATCATACTCTATTCCTTTCAATACGACAAAATCTTTGTATTTTCTCCCTTTGATCGTATTCTTCCAGTGCCGATATCCATTATAGGTGTCATGATCTGTAACCAGCATTCCGCCAATGCCTTTAGACTGCAGCTTTTTAATAAATTCTTCAATCGGCACTTTGCTGTCAATTGATCCTTCTCTTACATGACAATGCATATCTATCTTCATATTTTCATCTCCAGATCTTATATCGTTGATACTATTTTTATTATACCTCTTTTTTTATAACGCTGCAAGAAATACCGGTTTCTTCCAGCCATTCCTGATCAAATACAAAAGAGGATGTATCACATTCTGATACATCCTCTCATCCATCTTATCTATTCTTCATCCTCGTCATCATCATCATCCAGATCGATCAGCATGGTTCTTGCCATCTCTATTTCTTCTTCTTTTGATGTTTCTTTCTTGATCGCATTTGCTCTTCGAACCTGCTTCTTGTTGATCTCACTTGACTTCATGATAAACTGGATCACGATTCCGATAAATGTAATCCCAATCGAAATGATCCACATGAAAATCACATTTTTCAGACCTGCCAGATCATAGATCATCATTCCTGCTCCAAAACCGCCTGCTAATGCCGTCGCAATAATCACAAACGGTTCAAACCAGATCATCGCAAGGATTGCGAAAATCAGTCCGACTGCTCCGCAGACTGCCAGCATGATCCAGTTTCCCGCATTTGTAATCGCAAGTACTGTGCCAGCCATTCCCAGAAAGCATACCCAGAAAGCTCCGAATTTCTTAAATACACTGTTCAGTATTGCAAAAACCAAACCCGCAACTCCGGCTGCGATCAGTACCGGAACAACTTCCAGTCCCACAAGATATGTCACGGCAAATCCAAGCAATGCCCCTGCAACGAATCCAATCACTGCATTCCAGACACGGATCAGCTTCAAACCTAAAATTCCAATGAAAACTGATATAACAATTGATACCGCCGAAACAATCACGGCTTCTTTTCCTGCTATAAATACCGCACTGTTTCCCATGATATCCTTCAATACTATACCTATTGATTCCATCCTAATCTCTCCTCCTGTCGTACTTTCCTGTTGTTAAGTCAGACGCTTATTTTGATGAAGAGTCTGAAGATGTATCTGTATCTTCGGTCGTGCTCTTAACCGTTACGCCCTGATCAGCAAAACTGATCGTATTCCATACTTTTTTATGTACTTTAATATCCGTTTTCTTTTTCCATTTCTTACAAATTGACTGATACTGGTCACTCTTTCTCTGTGATACAATGGACTCTTTCTTGGTATCCGTTGCATCACGGTCAAGAAGGCTGACTACTTTTGCAACATAATAGCCATTGTCTGCTTCGATCACGTCTGTTACTTCGCCTTCTTTTAACTTATCAGCAGCTTTGATCAGATCTTCGTTTGGCGATGTCGTATCCGAGTCAAATGTCAGATCGGTGGCTGATGCACCTACTGCTGTTGCAAATACAGAAAAATCTTCTGCCGAAGCCGCATCTTTCTGGAAATCTTCTGCTTTCTTTTTCACTTCTGCTTTTTCGTCATCTGACATATCTGTCGCTTTTCCATCACTGCCCGTTGTCTTTGTAGAGAACAGCACATACTGCATTTTCTTCTGTGCTGCTTCCTCATCGGATACATTCGTATCTACATCCGCAGTCATGGCAGTTTCCATCTTCTTCTGGAGTGTCAGAAGTTCCAGTACTTTCTTTACCGTCTTTTCATCGCCCGATACTGTATCTTTTGCAGCACTGTCATTGCTGTCAGTAAATTTCTTCGCAGCATCCTCGATGTTTTTTTCCTCATCATCACTTAGCGAAACTTTATAATCATCCTTGTGCTCATCCAGAATATACATTTCTTCCAGAGAATCCATGATTGAATCCTTATAATTCTCTTCATAAGTCTTTCCGTCTGTAACTTCTTTTCCCCAAAAATTATCTCCCAGATAACTGCTATATGTTGTTTCAAACTGCGCCTGCTGATATCTTGCAAAAAAGTTCGCCACATCTGCAGTCACTTTCTCATCTCCGACTTCTACCACTGTATCCTGTCCGTTAAACTTGCTTCCACATCCGTTTAAAGATGCAATGCAGGCAACTGCCAGTATACAGGCAACCACTCTTTTTTTCATTTATAAAATTTCCTCCTTGATCTTCGCTCCATTGTACACACTTCTTCACTATGCACTCGTATAGTATATCTTTTTTTTACCTTACTGGCAATCTTTTTCATAAAAAATACACATTATTCTTCGACAAGTCCCTGTATATCTTCGACAATTTTTCCTGCATTTTCAAGAATCTGCTCTGCTTTTTTTTTTTTATTTTTCCGAAGTTTACAATAAATAAAATATGGATTTTCTGCATCTGTCTTAAATGTCAGTTCTCCCTTATATTTTGCCAGCAGTTCCGGAATCTTTGCTACATTTACCCTTGCCTTCTCATACATGGTAAATTTGTATTCATCGCCTTTTTGCTCTACCGAAATTACATAAGCCGCATGTGCTTTCGCCTTCAGCTGCGCGATCATCAGAAGCTGCTGCACCTTTGCGTGGCGGATCGCCGAAACGGTCAATCAGTTCTTCTAGCATATCTTCCTGTTCTTCTTCTGTCTCAATTGCTGCGATCCGTTTATAGATATCCAGTTTCTGATACTCATTCGGAATATAAGATGCCGGAATATAAGCATCAATATTCAGATCCACGGTTGTCGCATAGGTTTCTTCCGGGATTTCTCCCTTCAGGTGACGGACTGCCTCACTTAACATCTTACAGTAAAGATCGTATCCCACTGCATCCATATGTCCATGCTGTTCCTCCCCAAGCAGGTTTCCTGCCCCACGGATTTCCAGATCCCGCATGGCGATTTTTACACCAGAGCCAAGATCTGTAAACTCACGAATTGCCGAAAGACGTTTTTCTGCAACCTCCCGGAGCATTTTGTCTCTTCTGTACAAAAGAAATGCATATGCCATACGGTTCGATCTTCCAACTCTTCCACGTAACTGATAAAGCTGGGAGAGCCCCATCCGATCTGCATCATGGATGATCATGGTATTGGCATTGGAAATGTCAAGACCGGTCTCGATGATCGTCGTCGATACCAGAACATCAATTTCTCCATTGATGAAATCGTACATAATATCTTCTAACTTGTGTTCCCGCATCTGCCCGTGTGCATATGCCACATTTGCATCCGGCACAAGTTTCTGGATCTTCGCTGCCATTTCAGCTATATCCTGGACACGGTTATAGACATAGTACACCTGTCCCTGGCGGGAAATTTCTCTTTCGATTGCCTCCCGGACCATCTCATCATTCTCCTCCATCACATAGGTCTGGATCGGCATCCGGTCAACTGGTGCTTCTTCCAGCACACTCATGTCACGGATTCCGATCAGACTCATATGAAGGGTTCTCGGAATCGGAGTTGCCGTAAGCGTCAGTACATCAATATTTTCCTTCAGCTTTTTGATCTTCTCTTTGTGCTGTACTCCAAAACGCTGTTCCTCATCAATGATCAGAAGTCCCAGATCTTTAAATGCCACATCCTTACTCAATACCCGGTGGGTTCCGATGATGATATCAACCTGTCCCTTTTTCAAATCTTCGATCGTTTTTTTCTGTTGTGCAGGTGTGCGGAAACGGCATAACAGATCCACCCTTACCGGAAATTCTTTCATCCGTTGCACAAAAGTGTTGTAATGCTGCTGTGCAAGAATCGTAGTAGGGACCAGATAGACAACCTGCTTGTTCTCCTGCACTGCCTTGAATGCTGCCCGGATTGCAATCTCTGTCTTTCCAAATCCACATCCCCACAGATCAGACGGTCCATGATCTTTGGACTTTCCATATCCCGTTTTGTTGCCTCGATTGCAAGCTGTTGATCCTCCGTTTCCTCAAACGGAAACATTTCTTCAAATTCTTTCTGCCAGACCGTGTCCTTTTCATAGACAAATCCTTCTTTGGACTGCCGTACTGCATAGAGTTCCACCAGATCTTTGGCAATCTGCCAGACTGCTGTCTTTACCTTGCTCTTCGTGCGATGCCATTCCTGTCCTCCAAGTTTGTTAAGTTTCGGCTTTTTAGCATCTGCACTGGCATACTTCTGGATCTGGTCAAGCTGTGTGGCAAGAATATAAAGATTTCCACCATCAGCATACGAAATCTTCATATAATCCTTTGCCACCTTATCAACTTCTATCTTTTCAATTCCACGGTAAATTCCAAGTCCATGATTCTCATGCACTACATAGTCTCCCGGTTTCAGATCCGAAAAGCTGCTTATTTTCTGTCCATCATAACTTTTTCGTTTCTTTTTCTTCTTTGTCTTTCCAAAAATATCTGACTCAGATATGACAATAAATTTAATCATCGGGTACTCGTATCCGACTTCTATATGCCCGTAGCATACCATGATCTCCCCTGGATTCACTTCACGTTCCTGATCCTCACTGTAAAAACTGCTCAGATCATAATCACGTAGATCCTCTGCCAGACGTTTTGCCCTTGTTCTGGACCCAGAAATCAGAACCGCCCGGTATCCGTTCCTTTTCAGTCTTTTGAGATCCTGTGTCAGCATCTCAAAGCTGCTGTTATACGGGTTAACGCTTTTTGCCTGGATTCCAAACCGCTTTTTCACAAAAAATGGCTTACATTTCATTTCCAGAGCACACATCCCGATCATACAGAATTTGTTCAGAAATTTTATAATTTCATCAGTCGTAAAAAATTCCGGAGCTTCTTCCATTTCCCCGGTCCTTTCCATTTCTTCTGCACGGTTCTCTCTCGCTTTTCCACTTCATTTCTGCCAGACGCCCTTTTCCAGAAGCCTTGCTGGTTCATCCAGGAACACCAGGGTGTCCTTCGGATCAAAGTAGTTGATAAAAGAAACTTTCCGGTCACTTCCCAGTCTGTCATCTGCCGGATAAATAACGATCTGTTCCAGATTCTCTACAGATCTCTGGCTGTCCACGTCAAAAGTCCGTATTGAATCCACTTCATCTCCCCAGAATTCAATACGGATCGGCAATTCCTCGGTAAGTGGGTAAATATCAATGATCCCACCACGAACTGCAAACTGCCCCGGACCATCCACCTGGGCTTCCCTGTCATATCCAAGTTTTATGATCTTCTCCTTCAGCGATTCAAATTCCAGCGCCTCCCCATTGGAAATGGTCAGAATGTCCCCTTTTATTTCTGCTTCCGATGGCAGTTCATCCATGAATCCGTCAATCGTTGTAATGACCGTAACCTGGCTTTTTGCCTCCATCATCATCTGCAAGGTTTCCATCCGCTGTTTGACCAGCTGTTTTCCGTGGATATCTGCCTGATAAAAAAGGAGATCCTTTGCCGGATAATAGCTGGTATTTTCATTTAAAAAACGATATTCTTCGTATAATTTTTTTGCTTTATCTTCACTGGAAAGAACGATCAATGTATGCCCATAATCTTTTCCAAGCGCATACATCAAATGCGTTTTCTGTGATGTCACACACCCGGAAAGAAGCAGCATGCCCGGTTCCCGTCCACGCTCTTCATAGATTTCTTCAATCTCTGCCAGTTCAGATAAAGGAGCCGTAAGTGCATGCATCGCTTTTTGCCTCCTCTTATTCTTTCTTTTTCTGGTTATATTCGTTCATTGCCTGATCGATTGCTCCCTGCAAGATCAGAGCAGAAGCTTCACAGGCAAGATCATATCCTTCTTCCATAAGTACACGGTCCTCTTTGGAAAATTTTCCAAGAACATAATCAGCAAGATCATATCCTTTCGGTTTTTCTCCCACACCTACCTTGATCCGTGGAAACACACTGGTTCCAAGATTGGCAATGATATTTTTGATTCCGTTATGTCCACCGGCACTTCCTTTTCTGCGGATCCTGAGTTGTCCGACTTCCAGACTGATATCATCATAAATTACAAGAAGTTCTTCTTCCGGATCGATCTTGTAATATTCCACCAGACTACGGATACTCTCTCCACTCAGGTTCATATAAGTCTGCGGCTTCACAAGAAGCACTTTCTGTCCCTCGATCACTCCTTTTCCGATGAGGGCACGGTGTTTTTTAGTATCGACTGCTATCTGGTATTTCTCCGCCAGGCGGTCCACCACATCAAATCCAACATTATGTCTTGTCCCCTGATACTTTTCATCCGGGTTTCCAAGTCCTGCAATTATAAACATTCTATTCACCTCTGCTTTTTCTCTTTCCTGATTCTACTAAATCCTTTCTCTTTTGTCACGCATTTCTCATGCATAAACTATTTTTTCTTTTCATATAGTTTATTAAGCGGCATAACCTGCCGAAATTCCATACTGCCTAAGGAGGTTCTTTATGAATTCCAAAACAAAAATCATCGTACTTCACATGAAAGAAATTATCTATACTGTTATTTTTGCCACTTTAGGTATTCTCATCCTCTGCCTTTTATTCTTTATGTTCTCCGGAGACCGGCATTCCTCTGTATCCGACAAAAAATATACTCCCGGCGTTTATACCTCTTCTTTTACACTCGGAAATGAAGATCTGGAAGTGGAAGTTTCTGTCTCTGACACCTCTATCAATTCCATCCGCATTTCCAATCTAAGTGAGACGGTAACTGCCATGTATCCTCTTCTTCAGCCATCTCTTGAGAATCTGGCTGACCAGATCTGTAAATCCCAGTCCCTTGATCATCTTACGCTTTCAAGTGACAGTCCCTATACTTCTCAGCTTCTTCTCAACGCCATCCGTGATGCGCTCAAAAAAGCTGCGGCAACCAACTGACCGCAGCTCTTTTTATTAACCTTCCACGATCAGATACTGTCCGTTCGGAAGTGCGAATACTTCTGAAGCCTCTTCCAGCTCTTCATCACTCATACCACTGATGTCCGCTCCGCTTTCATCCAGATAATCTCTC
>SCPN01000415.1_pt1 | contig 69115 bp, 67 predicted proteins | sample 6106831 | NCBI WGS metagenome assembly SCPN01 (sample SAMN10720447, study PRJNA508395) | human gut metagenome | isolation source: Participant 1, 0 month
CCTACCGATCATATATATACGGTCAAGAAGGCCTACGAGTACTTGTTATCCGCAGATACGACCCACTTCAACCGTGAGATTCTGAGACAATGTTCTTTAAACGAATACATCACTCCCAATCTCACATTCGACCAGCAACGGACACAGACCGCCAAAGAGGAAATGCTGAACAACTATTCCTGGGCCAACGGATTAGTCGTCAGCGGGCAGAAAATTATAGACCGTGGAGAAATCATCAGTCCGGAAACGTACAATATTCTGGAATCATTACGCAAAGAGTCTATCAAGCGCAGTGAATCCATTGATCAGAGCCGCTTGATTCTTGGCGGACAAATTTTGTTTGTCGGTATGCTGATGCTTTGCTTCATGCTCTATCTCGACCTGTTCCGAAAAGATTATTATGAGCGTAAAGGCAGCCTGTCGTTACTGTTTACACTGATTGTATTTTATAGTGTGGTAACAGCTTTCATGGTATCACATAATATATTTAATGTATATATATCCGTATGCGAAATGCGCATCAGTATCATACGGGTTTTCTCATCACTCCATTTATCGCCTCCTCCTGACGCATGTCATTACAATATTAATCTGCTCTATATCCCTGCGTTTTCCGCATGAGTTCATTCTGACGCAGTTGGCTGCCGGATTAGTTGCCATTTTCAGTTTAAGGGAGCTTTCGCAGAGGTCACAACTCTTCCGCACGGCCTTGTTGGTGATACTGACTTATGCGGCTATTTACTTCGCATTCGAGCTAATGACTGAGAACGGACTCGCCAATGACTTCTCAAAGTTGAATGCACGGATGTATACCTATTTCATTATTAATGGCATTCTGCTGCTGTTTACTTATCCGTTACTGTTCCTGCTGGAAAAGACATTCGGCTTTACTTCTAATGTGACTTTGGTCGAACTTTCCAATATCAACAGTGATCTTCTCCGACAGATGTCCGAGACAGTGCCCGGAACGTTCCAACACTCTATGCAGGTAGCCAATCTGGCGGCAGAGGCAGCGATCCGTATCGGAGCGAAAAGTCAATTAGTACGTACCGGAGCTTTATATCATGATATCGGCAAGATGGAGAATCCTACAACGGAGAACTAAAGCCTGGAGGCGTCAATCCTCATAAGAATTTGAGTTACGAGCAAAGTGCCCAGGTCGTGATCAGTCATGTGACAGACGGATTGAAACTGGCGGACAAGCATAATCTGCCGAAAGTAATCAAAGACTTTATCAGTACCCATCATGGACGGGGGAAAACGAAGTTCTTCTATATCTCATGGAAGAACGAACATCCGGACGAGGAACCGAATGAAGAACTGTTCACCTATCCGGGCCCTAATCCTTTCTCTAAAGAGACAGCTATTCTGATGATGGCGGATGCTGTTGAAGCGGCGTCACGCAGTCTGGAATATAATGGAAGAATTATCGCAACTTGGTCGATGCCATCATTGACTTTAAGCAGAAGGTTATTTCTAAAGAGCTCTATCACTTCTGTATGACATTGCGACCATCAAGACGGTATTCAAAGAAAAGCTGAAGATCGCTTATCACACACGGATCAGTTATCCTGATAAAGAAGCAGACCGATGCCTCGAAAGTACATCCAGCACATATTCAAATCCTTCGGCCCCTCCATAGTAGGGTCGGGGTATGATCGGCGTGGAATGTGGTACAGTAATTCCGTCATACGATGAATCAATCTTTTCCACCTTCCGTAGCGGTTTCTTCAGATCATCTATGTTACGGTCGTCCATGCCAATAATCAGATCAAAATTATAAAAGTCTTCTGTCCGCACCGGACGGGAGCGATGAACCAGTTGATAACCACGACGGGCAGCGTGTGCACGCATCCTGCTATCCGGCAATTCGCCTTGATGATAAGACAGGATTCCGGCGGAATCAATCACAAATTCTTTTTCCAGTCCGGCTTCTTTGATCAGGTGAAGATTACTTCTACTGGTTACGGCAGATATTTCCCAAACAGACAAATAATATTTTCTTCATAATTTACGTTTAATAATTGACATTCATTTGCTACTATCAAAACGAATTAAGTATCTGATTGGCCCGGTTCACGGTAACGGCTGCCGGTATTTCCGGCATATCACCCAATTTGAACGGAGCCAGCATTTTCTCTATCTTCTTTAATCCGGCTTTATTTCCCTTCTTCTCAAATTCCTGACGAAGAATCGTTATTTTCTCATGTGCCTGAATACCTTCGATCAAACGTTCGAAGCGGATATTGCGCTACGGGCCCTGATAATAGAATGATAAGCACTCCGGCCGCCCACGTACGGAAACGTGAATTCGATAACGTATTCCAGCAACAGCTATTATATGCCCAACGCAGATAGCCGTCCAGATGCTTCTTTGAAGAATAGAAACTCATCCATGCAGCCTCAGCAGGGTCGGAAAAAGTGAATGTATTGGGATGTGCTTCCGTACAACAAGTATAATAGTATCGTTTATTCTTTCACGCACGGCGGAGACGTACTTCTTCCGGGAAGTTCTGTCCGATAGTTATACAATAATCGTACAAGTCCGGCTCTATCTCAGCATGATAATTACCGGCCAGTGAAACTTTAAACTCCGGATCTGCCTTGCGGATTACTTTCAACGTTTTCTGCATGACATCCATCGGACGCTCATCCATCGCAATCGCACAAATATCAAACCATCCCTTTTCTCTCAGATGCCTGGAAAAAGAAGTAAGCATCGCAACCCACATTTCTTCATAAGCAGGTTCTCCCGGTGCTGTCTTTACAAACTTCAATGAATTTGTTGCCTGATCAAAATACTGGAAAGATAATTCCCAGGGAACCATAGAGTAACAATTAATCTGCTGATCGATCCCGACACTCATCATAAACTCTACCCAGCGGTCAAAAACCGTATAGTCGAAAGCCCAAGTGCCGTCGGCACGTTTCATCCATGTAACCATCGTCTCGAAATAATCTTCAGTCTGACCGTTCCAGGGTTTATGTGTCAAAGTGGCTGTGATAATCTTTTGACCGGCATCTGCCAGCATTTTCATCAGTGGGCGCATAACGTCCAGATGCTCCTGACTCCACAAGGGAACCTGATAATAACGGGCTACGGCAAACGGGCTCTGCCACAAATCCAGATGATAAGCCCATTCGGACGGTGCAGGAAGTTCACGGGAAGAAACAAGGATTTCGAGATTAAGCTGCTGCAACAGACGGAACTTTATCCAACTCGTAGGTTCCGGGAGTAGCCGATTGAGGAATCCAGCATTGCACCCAAATAGGCTGAACGGTACGTGCCGGAACAGACATTGATTTCAAGTTCGTATCAATCGGGTCGGCTACCAACAACGAATCGTAATCTACTGCTTGACGGTGACCACATGCGCCTCTGCCATCTTTATTCAGTTCATCGGTCATCACATAGCGGATGAAACCGGCTTTAAACGCCTCATCCGACAGGCTATTCCCCTTTTTATCTTTAAAATCGGTAAAGCTGAAGTTCAGATCTTTCACCTCAGTGCCGGTCCAGACAACAGCCTGCGCATTTACACGTTCACCACGCCAGCCTTTTAAGACGGTAAGCTGCTGCTTTTTCAGCTGGGGAAGCCGGTGCTTCGCATAGCGGGTGTCAATAGTTCCCCAGGAAATCTGAGGGTTGGTAACTGCTGCCCAGTCTTTATCAGAGGGGGAGGAAGGGTCGGGCAGTTCCTGATAAGTTTCTATTGGAAATTTCGGTTGCCCCGTAGGGGTTCCACACTGAGTCACTCCTTGCTGAGCAAAAAGAGGACTCACACCAATAAGACATGTTAAGCAATAAATCGTAAGTCGTTTCATGGTTAGTTAATTTATAAAGGTTATTATAAGGAAAATATTAGGTCTGTATCGAGTGCTACATCGGGTCTACATCATAATAGACAATCAAGGATTTATAGCGTTCGTCTTCCAGCATCTCTTTCTGGATACGTTGCAGCAATTCCCGCGCACGTCCCATCGGGGCATTCTGTTCGATCTTCAGCACAATCTTTTTGATGAATAATGTCTGGATACGGGCAACGGGAGGTTTGTCCGGTCCCAATACCCGGTTTCCGAACACGGTTCTTAGTTTATCTGCCATGACCGCAGCCATCTGGTCCAGCAATGTTTCATTATGGTTTTTCAGATAGACGTACACCAACCGATAGTAAGGGGGATAATGAAACATTTGCCGTTCGGCGAGCTGACCGTCTACCATTTCTTCATAGTTATTACCGATAACCTGATGGATAATGGGATGATCAATGCTTTTCGTTTGCAGTACCACCCGCCCGCGTTTATTCTTACGCCCGGCTCGTCCCGCTACTTGTGCCATCAGTTGGAAAGCACGTTCGTAAGAACGGAAATCCGGATAATTAAGCATGGTGTCCGCATTTAAGATACCCACTATACTTACGTGATCAAAGTCCAGACCTTTCGATACCATTTGCGTACCGATAAGTATATCCGTCTTTCCCTGCTCAAAGTCAGCAATAATCTTCTCGTAGGCAGCTCGGGTACGGGTAGTGTCCAAATCCATTCGGGCAACAGCCGCTTCCGGAAAAAGGACTTTGATATCATCTTCAATCTTTTCCGTACCAAAACCGCGGTTGACCAGTTCTGTTCCTTCACAGGCGGGACAGGACTTCGGCAGTTGATAGGTATATCCGCAATAGTGGCAGGTCAGTTGGTTGATACCTTTATGATAAGTCAGACTCACATCGCAGTTCTTACATTTCGGCACCCAGCCGCAAGTACGGCATTCTATCATCGGTGCAAATCCGCGACGGTTCTGGAAAAGAATGACTTGTTCTTTCTGTTCCAGTGCTTCTTTCATATATTGTATCAGCAACGGCGAGAACTGTCCGACCATCCGCCTCTTGCGATGCAGTTCTTTGATATCCACCGGAATAATCTCCGGCAGCTGAATTTCTTTATATCGTTCTTTCAGTTGTACAAATCCATATTTTCCGTTCCTTGCGTTCTGCCATGTTTCTATGGAGGGGGTAGCAGTGCCGAGAAGCGTTTTTGCTCCATACATGGCAGCCAGTACGATAGCCGCATTCCGTGCATGATAGCGGGGAGCAGGGTCTTGTTGCTTATAGGTGTTCTCATGCTCTTCGTCTACAATCACCAGCCCCAGATCACGGAAAGGAAGAAATACGGAAGAACGGACTCCAAGGATGATATCATATCCTTTCTCTCCCAATTGCTTCCGCCATATCTCTACCCGTTCGGCATCCGGAAACTTGGAATGATAAATCCCCAAACGAGAACCGAATACCCGTTGCAGGCGCTCTGTGATTTGAGTGGTCAATGCTATTTCAGGCAAGAGATACAATACTTGTTTCCCCTGGCGAATCGTTTCTTCTATCAGATGAATGTATACTTCCGTCTTTCCACTGGATGTGACTCCATGAAGCAGGCAAACATTTTTCTCCTGAAAGGATTGCACGATCTCATCGTGCGCCCGCTGCTGAAACTCGTTCAAGGCATTCAACTCTACGACCTCCTTCACTTCCTGGTTCAGCCGACCGACTTCATGAAAGTAAATCTCAAATATCTTTTTCTCCACCAAGCCATTCAGAATAGAAGGAGACACTCCTGCACGTTGCAACAGCTCTTTTTTCGAAACTTCTTTCGGCGTTTCTCTTCCAAGGATTCCCGAACACTCGACATATTTCATCAGCAACGCCAACTGCTTCGGAGCACGGGACAGGATATCAAATAAGATATGAAGACGCTTTTCATCAGCATAACCGGCTAATCGTACTCTCGCCTCTGTTTTCGGCTTGTAAGTACGGCGCAATTCCTCTTTCACAAAGATGGCTTCTTTATCCAGCAGAGATTTGATGACTGTGAGGATATTTTTCATGCCACTCTCTTTCTCCAGTTTCGTGACACATTGCTGAGAATCTACTGAAAGCAAATCAAGAATGCGCTGTTCTCTTTCCGATAATGGTGCATCCGCCTCAAAATCGGGATTATATTCTACAATCGTTTCACTCTCCAACTTCAAGCCGGAAGGAAGTGCCGCTTTATAAACGTCTCCTTGTGTACAGAGATAGTAATCCGCCAACCACTCCCAAAACTTAAATTGAGTGGACAATAAAATAGGAGAAGCATCCAGCAATGCAGATATATCCTTCACCTCATACTCCGTCGGAGCACAATAATGAACATTACGAACGATAGCTGTATAAAATTTCTTCCGTCCGAAAGGAACTATCACACGGCATCCGATCTCAACCTCTTCCGCACATTCATCCGGCAGGGAATAGGTAAAGTACTTCGGAAGCGGTAATGGTAATATGACATCTACATACTTTTTCATTGCAAGCACAAAAGTACAATAAAAAAATGGGGATTTAAAAGAGGAAGAGGGAACACTGATAAGAAAAATAGTCTGCATACCGGAATCTGATAAAATAGATTCAGGTTCACAGACCAGTACCTTAAACAAAATACCTTGAATAAAAAAAGAGCCTCCTTTATCGGAAGCTCTTTCTTTGTATGATTGAATGTAACGGATGGCTTAGAAAATATAAGCAACAGATACTTGCCAAGTCTTGGTTTTGTATGAGCCTTCAATGTCTTCAAAGCTGGCAGTCTTACCCAACGGAATATTATAATTAGCTCCTACTTGCAGATGATTCAGCAACTTCACACCTGCGCCGACATTGATACCGACTTCAGCTTTCTTTTTATCTGTTTTTACTCCGTCTATTGTCTTATTGCCGGCAAAATCAAAGTAAAAGTCAGGACCGGCAGCAACGTAAAGTCCTATCAGACTTCCCAAACCTATATTATATTTCAAATTGACTGGGATATCAAGGCCATTCTGCTTAACAGTAGCTTCTTCGCCTCCATCAGAGATTTTTATACCTCTTTGAGCAAAAAGCAAAGACGCATCTATACCCAGTCCTACTACCGGAATATTAAATTCCGCCATCGGACCAATAAAGAAACCTGTAAAATTATCCTTTTTAAAGTTTTCTTTCACATCAGAAAAGCTTGCTTTTGACAAGTTCAAACCACCCTTTACACCAAAATGTAATTGTGCCTGGGCAGGCATCACCATACCAATACATACGGCAATCATTAAAGCACTAAAAATCTTCTTCATAAATCTACGTGTTTATAATTCGGGACAAAGATATATATTTATAATAAATAAACACAAATTATTGCTCTTTGTTCGAAATCAACTCCCGATTTACCAGCAAGGCTTCCTTAGTTCCCACTGTCATCGAAAGAATGCCGTCATTACACGTAACCATACCGCTCTCCTTGCGTCGTGTCAGCCAATCAGTAACAAAGTCCGAAGCATATCCTCCCGTACTGAACTCACCGTCCAGCGCTATTATCTTTTTATAGGCAGACAGATAATCTTCTTCCGTCGTATCGGGATAAGCGTTGGTGTAAAGCCATAACTGGATGTCGTAAAGCAGATAAGAACGTTCGTCGGCATGAAGCGCAAAGAATCCCTTATCGATTACTATTTCTTCCGATATCTTCCGAATCCATCGTTCCGTATCCACGGGATGATCACATTTTGCGCACAAATCGGACAGGAGCGGTGAGAAAGCTGCGTTCCGAACTTTTTCCAGCTCCATTCTTTCATCTTCTTCCGACGTATCAAAGACTTCTTCGTTGACAAGCCCCCGAATAAATTCTTCAAAGTTATCGGCAAGGAGAGTAACATAATAATCATCTTCCTGATCGACATGAACGACTTTCGGTTCGCCCTGCGGACCACACTCCCGATAATCAAGGAAAATCATATCATGTCCCGCAGAAGGACAGTCGCAGATGGCCACTCCGATGTCCGGATACCCCCATTCTTCAATCATGAAACGGCTGCCGAGCTGTCCGCAAAGAGAATAAATCTTATCCTTATCGACTCCCATAATGCCGGTGATAGCCACATGATCGTCCGCCCAACTGGTAGGTTCGTCGCAAGGAAAACAAACATTGAAAGGTATTCCACCGTTATGCTGCTTCATCAGCCAAATATAAGATTCGGGTAGTTTGTACCCCAGCTCACGTTCTGTTTCTTCTATCATCTCTTCTGTAGGAGGCGCGCCAATATATTCATTCATAGCATATTCATCATCATCCCAGAAGTCTGTAAAGTCAAAATTCTCAAAAGGTTTGTTTTTCATAATCGCTGTTTTTAATTTGTATTCTTTTAGTTTTGCTTTGTATGTATACTACTTTTCACGAATATACTAAAAAACAGACATGATCAATTTGTTTCCTTTATTTATTTTATTTTTTTACGAGTAGATGTAAAAATGCTACTCCGCAAACAAATCATTTAATGCTTCGCTCATGCTGGGATGAGTAAAAATGAAGTCGCGAAGGAAGGTATAGTCCTGCCCTGTCTTCATAGCGAGGGCAACAGTATTTATCACCTCGCTTGAATCGGGTGCAAACAGCATACATCCCAAAATCAGTCCTGTCTTTTTGTCGATAATCGCTTTTAACAGGCCGTCTGTTTCTCCCAAAGTCTTAGCTCTCGGTATCGCCATAACGGGCAATTTCTTCACGATAATATCGAGGTCCTGCTTGCGTGCTTCCTCTTCATTCAGACCGATGCGAGCCAAAGGCGGGTCAATAAATACAGAATAGCTGACCGGATTACGGTCGCTTGTCTTCCGCTGCGCGTCTCCGAATAAGTCTTCTCTGATAATCCGATAGTCATCCAATGAGATATACGTAAACTGCAAACCACCTTTCACATCACCCACCGCACGGATAGCGGGATTCGTTGTTTTCAGATATTCATCTACGATGATGGCTCCACGTGCATCCACCTCTACTCCGGCAGCTTCCAGATGAAGACCTTGCGTATTTGGTCTGCGTCCTGTAGCCAACAGCACGGCATCGGCTTCCAATTCAAATGCCTCATCCGTTTGCGAATCCGTGAAAGTAACGATTGCTTTTTCTGATGTATGGTTTACGGACTGCACCTTGGCGTTCATCCGGAAAACAATGCCTTTCTTCTCCAATGTTTCCTTTACGCTGGCAGCAATGTCACGGTCTTCGCGCGCAATTAATTCCGGATAACTTTCAAGTACTGTCACCTGAGAGCCGAAGGAAGCATACATGGATGCAAATTCCAGTCCGATATAACCACCGCCGACAATCACAAGATGACGCGGAAGATCCGTGAGTTCCATAATGGAAGTGCTGGTATAAACAAAAGGATTGTCCGCTATGCCGTCAATGGATGGAATGACCGTTTCCGCTCCTGTATTAATAATGATTTGCTTAGCTGTCAACAGTAACTCTTCCGCCGCAGTGCGAACAGATACCGTATCCGAAGATACAAAAGAGCCGAATCCGGTGTAAACGGTCACATGAGGGTTATCAGCCAGATTATGATAGTTTTTATTTCGCAGCGCACCCGTAACCGAGTCTTTCACAGAAACAGCATTCCGGTAAAATTCGCTCTTTTCGAGGAATGTAAGTCCTTTCATGCCGGAAGCTATCTTCGCCTGATGTACCAGTGTCTTAGTCGGGATACAGCCGATATTGATACACGTACCTCCGTACATTTTATCAGAACGTTCTATAACAGCCACTTTTTGTCCACGTTTCGCGAACTCTGCCGCAAGGGTCTTCCCACCTTTGCCGAAACCGATAATAACAACATCAAATGCATTCATATCCATATATCTTTAGTTAGTTAGAAATCATCTTATTAACGTCTTTCATTGACACTGCAAAGGTCGCCCCTTTCAGGCAGACTATCAATAACCATTTTACCGGATGAATTAGCAATAATTCCCGACGAGTCTAAATTACTAAATTTTCGACAAAAACGAGAAGATATAGAGATGTAATCTCTTTGTCATTCGCATTTCACCTCAATCCCTTCTCTTTGCATATCTAATTGAATTAAATAACCCATTAAAAAGAACAGATGAAACAAGTTAGATGTTTATCTTCCTGCCTGCTGATGCTATCCATCTCGATAGCTTGCAGCTATGCAGCCAACATTCCTTCCAAAAAAGGAATGACAGTGAAAGGAATTGTGACCGATACGGAAAAGAATCCCATCGCCGGGGTAGTGGTAAATGACGGAGTCCACTTCACCCAAACAGATGAAAAGGGCTACTATTATCTCCCTTCGGATTTCAACCAGTCGAAGTTTGTATATTTGTCCGTACCGGCAGATTATAAACCGATAGTCCGGAATGCGCTTCCTACCGGATATTACGCTCCGCTGGACCAATCAAAGAAGACGAATCGGCACGACTTCCAACTAGAGAAAAGAACAGCTGCGGACAACGACTTCACGTTCATTGCCATCTCGGACCCGCAAGTGAAAAACCAGAAACAACTGGAACGCTTCCGCGCAGAAACAGTGTCCGATCTGGAAGCGACTTTACGCACGCTCAACGGAAAAGAGGTATACGGTATGGTGTTAGGCGATATCGTAGGAGATGCGATGCAACTGTTTGCACCCTACAAAGATGCGATCTCCAGACTGGGACTGACGATGTATCACACCATCGGAAATCACGACTTCGATCTGAAATACGCCGCACTAAGCAACTCGCAAAATCCGGATGAATGGGGCGAATATGCCTTCGGCGATCACTTCGGACCAACAGACTACTCTTTCAATGCAGGGAAAGCACATATCATTTCCATGAAAGACATCGACTACCATGGGCAGAAGAAATACGAAGAGAACTTCACCCCCGCACAACTTGAGTGGCTGAAAAAAGACCTTAGCTATGTACAACCCGGTTCGCTGATATTGCTGAACATACATGCTCCTGTTGCCAACCGTTCTCACAAGGGTGCAGGCAATGCCCGTAATGCCGCCCAACTTTTTGAGATATTAAAAGGATATAAGGTACATATATTCTCCGGACATACGCATTTCTACGAAAACCGCATGGTCACTCCCGATATTTATGAGCATAACATTGGTGCAGCCTGCGGTGCCTGGTGGGCAGGCGATGTGAATCGTTGCGGAGCTCCTAACGGATACCTGTTGGTGAATGTACAAGGGGATGATATCTCATGGCAATATAAAGCTACGGAGCGTCCGCTCGACTATCAGTTTCATGTATACAGACCGGGAGAGTTCCAGTCGCAGCCGGAATATCTGGTGGTTAATTTATGGGATTATGACCCTGCCTGGACTATCCAATACGATGAGGACGGAATAGAAAAGAAAGGCGCGCTGGAAGCTTTTGATGACGAAGATCAGGATTTCATCACCATGAAGAAAGGAAAAGGAACAGGCTATCATACGCTGCATCTTTTCCGTGTACGCCCATCATCGGACAAGGTAAAGAAGATTACAATCACAGCGACCAACCGTTTCGGACAGAGCTTCCATCAAACTGTTGATCTATAGCTACACTAATGATACAAAACACAGAGGTCAGCCCGTTGATTCAGGCTGACCTCTCATTTTATTCTTATGAATCAATGATTCGGATGAATATCCAGCTTCACCGGTTTAATCATATTCTCCGGTTTCAAGATCGTATCCAGGTCTTCTTTGGAAAGAATGTTATGTTCCAGCACCAGTTCATACACTCCTTTGCCCGTTTCCAGAGCTTCCCTTGCTATCTTTGTAGAATGTTTATAGCCAATTACGGGATTCAGTGCGGTCACTACTCCGATACTGTTGTGTACATCCCGACGGCATTTTTCTTCATTGGCTGTAATACCATCAATACATAAGGTACGCAATGTATCAAAACCGTTCATCAACAAGTCCGCAGATTCAAAACAGCATTGTGCCATGACAGGTTCCATCGCATTCAGTTCCATCTGCGCAGCCTCTCCACTCATAGCCACACAAAGGTCGTTTCCTATCACTTTATAAGAGACCTGATTCATGACTTCCGGAATAACAGGATTCACCTTTCCCGGCATAATGGAAGAGCCCGGCTGCATGGCAGGCAGATTGATTTCTCCAAGTCCGCAACGAGGACCGGAAGCCAATAGCCTCAGATCATTACATATCTTATTCATCTTGACAGCTACACGCCGCATGGCCGAAGAATACCCTACCATACAGGAAGTATCAGAAGTAGCGCCTATCAGGTCATCTGCCAGTTTGATATCCAGTCCGGTGATCTTGCGCAGGGCAGCAATGCACTTTTCCGCATATTCCGGTTCGGCGGTAATTCCGGTTCCAATGGCTGTCGCCCCCATGTTGACCGTCAGAAAATCCTGTGCGGCAAAATCGAGATTCTTCAGTTCATGTTCCAGAATGCTGGCAAATCCATTAAAGGTTTGTCCAAGTGTCATCGGTACGGCATCTTCCAGTTGGGTACGTCCCATCTTAATAATGTGTGCAAACTCCGCTCCTTTCTTTCGGAAAGCCTCGATCAGTGTTGCAAAGTGTTTCACCAATTTAAGATGGGTATAATACAGACCAATGTGAATGGCTGTAGGATACGCGTCATTGGTAGATTGCGAACGATTGACGTGATCGTTGGGCGAGCAGTATTGGTACTCTCCGCGTGCGTGTCCCATCAGTTCCAGTGCACGGTTGGCAATCACTTCATTGGCATTCATGTTGGTAGTGGTTCCGGCCCCTCCCTGAATCATATCTACAGGGAACTGGTCATGATGTTTTCCTTCCAGTATTTCTTTACAAGCCTTCAGTATGGCATCCGTCTGTTCCTCAGTCAGTAAATCCAGTTCACGGTTGGCAACGGCAGCTCCCATTTTAGTGATGGCCAATGCCTGAATAAACAGGGGATACTCATTCAAATGAAACTTGCTGATGCGAAAGTTTTCAATACCACGGAGTGTCTGTACTCCATACAATGCACTTTCCGGCACTTCACGACTACCTATCAAGTCGCTCTCTGTACGAGTTTTTTTTGATAATTTCTGTTCCATATCGGTTGTTTTATAACAATAACACATTCGTTAGTTGATATAATAACCAGTCAGAGATGTTATTGTTTTAATAAATATGCAAAAACTATTCAATAACTTTTTTGTTGTTTATCTTAGAAACAGAGAAAAAACGAAGATAAATCCTTTATCTTTGTTAGGAACTTATAAAACAACAACCAATGATATTACAATTAGCATTTGTTCTGACAGCCATTATTATTGGCGCACGTTTGGGAGGCATCGGACTCGGTGTCATGGGAGGAGTAGGATTGGGAATACTCACGTTTGTTTTTGGTTTACAACCCACCGCACCACCTATCGACGTTATGTTGATGATTGCCGCCGTTATTTCCGCTGCCTCCTGTATGCAAGCAGCCGGCGGGCTGGACTATATGGTGAAACTGGCAGAACATTTGCTACGCAAAAATCCTTCGCACGTCACGTTGCTCAGCCCATTGGTGACTTATCTGTTCACCTTTATTGCCGGAACCGGGCATGTAGCTTATTCCGTATTACCCGTGATTGCTGAGGTAGCTACCGAAACAAAGATTCGTCCGGAACGTCCGCTGGGTATTGCTGTGATTGCTTCGCAACAGGCTATTACAGCCAGTCCCATCTCTGCTGCAACGGTAGCTTTGCTCGGGTTACTGGCAGGTTTCGACATTACATTATTCGATATTCTTAAAATTACGATTCCCGCCACTATCATCGGAGTATTGGTCGGCGCTTTATTCTCCATGAAAGTCGGCAAGGAACTGATAGAGGATCCCGAATATCAGAAACGCTTGAAAGAAGGTCTTTTCAATGACAAGAAGATAGAGATTAAAGATGTCAAGAACAAACGTTCCGCCATGCTTTCCGTACTCATCTTTATATTGGCAACTGCTTTTATCGTCCTTTTCGGATCTTTTGAAGGTATGCGTCCCAGTTTCCTCATCGATGGAGAAATCGTCACGCTCGGTATGTCCTCCATTATCGAGATCGTAATGTTGTCGGCAGCCGCTATCATCCTTATAGTAACCAAGACGGATGGAATCAAAGCAACGCAGGGTTCTGTATTCCCTGCCGGGATGCAGGCTGTTATCGCCATCTTCGGTATTGCGTGGATGGGTGATACTTTCCTTCAGGGCAATATGGCACAGCTCACTCTTTCCATCGAAGGAATCGTGCGGCAGATGCCATGGCTGTTCGGTATTGCGCTGTTCGTCATGTCTATCCTGTTGTATAGCCAGGCGGCCACGGTGCGGGCATTGATGCCGCTGGGCATCGCGTTAGGTATTTCTCCGTATATGCTGATTGCCTTATTCCCCGCAGTGAACGGATATTTCTTTATCCCGAATTACCCGACTGTCGTAGCCGCCATTAATTTCGACCGCACCGGGACAACAAAAATCGGTAAATATGTGTTGAATCATTCGTTTATGATGCCCGGACTGGTATCTACCGTAGTCGCTATTGTTTTAGGACTGCTCTTTATTCAAATATTCTAATATATTATTAACCTAAACTCATTTCAGTTATGAAACAAATTAAGAAATTAGGCCTGGTAGTAGTAACACTACTATTATCCGCAACAATGGCATTTGCCGCAAAACCGAATATCCACATCCTTGCTACCGGAGGAACCATTGCCGGAACAGGAAGCTCGGCTACGGGCACCAGCTATACGGCAGGACAAGTTGCTATCGGTGCATTGCTGGATGCAGTCCCCGAAATCAAAGATATCGCCAATGTAACCGGCGAACAGATTGTGAGAATCGGTTCACAGGACATGAATGACGAAGTCTGGCTGACACTTGCCAAGAAAATCAACGAGTTATTGAAACGACCGGATATCGACGGAATCGTGATCACTCATGGAACGGATACGATGGAAGAAACTGCTTACTTTCTGAATCTGACTGTCAAAAGTGACAAGCCTGTTGTATTGGTAGGTGCCATGCGCCCCTCTACAGCATTAAGTGCCGACGGTCCGCTGAATCTTTATAATGCAGTAGTTACCGCTGCAGCTAAAGAATCAAAAGACAAAGGTGTACTGGTTGCCATGAACGGTCTGATTCTAGGTGCAGAAAGCGTAGTTAAAATGAACACGGTCGATGTACAGACTTTCCAGGCTCCCAACTCCGGCGCATTGGGATATGTACTGAACGGTAAAGTATGTTATAATCAGATCACACTGAAGAAACATACCACCCAATCCGTATTTGATGTCACCAAACTGACTTCATTGCCCAAAGTCGGCATCGTATACAGCTATTCCAATATTGAAGCCGATATGATGACTCCGTTGCTCAACAACGGATATAAAGGAATCATTCATGCAGGAGTCGGAAACGGTAATATCCATAAAAACATATTTCCGTCATTGATAGACGCCCGCAGAAAAGGCATTGTAGTCGTTCGTTCTTCCCGCGTACCGACTGGTCCTACTACTCTTGATGCGGAAGTGGATGACGCCAAGTATCAGTTTGTAGCCTCTCAGGAATTGAATCCACAAAAGTCACGTGTACTATTGATGCTTGCGCTGACCAAAACCACGGACTGGAAACAAATTCAGGAATACTTTAACGAATACTAAAAACCGGACCTACTTATGAAAAAATTAATGTTTATGCTACTCCTTGCGGGTAGCATACAGGCAATGTATGCCCAAAAGTTCTCCCCAAACACTCCTCTTTTCGAGGAACTGACAGACGTAAAAAAGAAAACGGATAAGTTCAACTTATATCTGAATATGCAAGGAAGTTTTGACGCTCATTTCCAGAATGGATTTCAGGAAGGTGACTTCAATATGCACCAACTCCGCATCGAAGCGAAAGGAAATATCAACAACTGGCTTTCTTACCGTTACCGCCAGCGTCTCAACCGCTCGAACGACGGAAACAATATGATAGACAACCTCCCGACCTCCATCGACTGGGCAGGCATCGGTATCAAGCTCAACGATAAGTTCAACCTGTTTGCCGGTAAACAAAGTGCCAACTATGGCGGCTTCGAGTTTGACCTCAACCCGATCGATGTCTATCAATATTGTGATATGATCGATTATATGAGTAACTTCCTGACCGGTCTGAATGCAAGTTATAACATTACTCCCGATCAGCAACTTAATCTGCAGATATTGAACAGCCGCAATAGCTCTTTCGACAACACTTACGGAATCACAGAGGATGCGGAGGGTAATCTTTCTGATTTGAAATCCGGAAAAATGCCGCTGGTCTATACCTTAAACTGGATTGGCAACTTTAATAATGTATTTAAAACCCGCTGGTCGGCCTCTGTGATGAACGAAGCCAAAGATCATAATATGTATTATTATGCCGTAGGAAATGAACTGAATCTCGGAAAGTGGAACGCCTTTGTCGACTTCATGTACTCAAAAGAAGAGATTGACCGTAAAGGGATTATCACCGGCATCGTCGGTCGCCCGGGCGGACACAATGCGTTTGATACAGGTTATTTATCCGTAGTAGCCAAGTGTAACTACCGTTTCCTCCCGAAATGGAATGCCTTCGTGAAAGGAATGTATGAAACGGCTTCCGTAACCAAAGCCTCTGAAGGGATAGAAAAAGGTAACTACCGTACCTCCTGGGGGTATCTGGCAGGTATCGAATTTTATCCGATGGAAACCAACCTGCATTTCTTCGTGACCTATGTAGGACGTTCTTATGACTTCACCTCCCGTGCCAAAGTGCTGGGACAAGAGAATTACAGTACCAACCGGATTTCGGTAGGATTCATCTGGCAGATGCCGGTCTTTTAATATTGTATGAGAATAAAAAATACCCGATAGCCGTGTGAAAGCTATCGGGTATTTTTATATGTTCGGTTTCTTTTTCTAAATCAATACTCTTCCTCGTTAAAAAAGAAATCTTCTTTACTAGGATAATCCGGCCAAATATCTTCGATACTCTCATAGATTTCGCCTTCATCTTCCATCTCTTGCAGATTCTCTATCACTTCAAGAGGAGCACCCGAACGCATAGCGTAATCAATCAATTCGTCCTTGGTCGCCGGCCAGGGAGCATCTTCCAGTTTCGATGCTAATTCCAATGTCCAATACATAATCTTGAGTATTAAAAAGTGAATACTTATTTTCTATTTTTCGGCAAAAGTATAATAAAATCTATCATTTCCAACTATTATCCCAGAATATTTCACTATTTTGTTCATCAAAATTAATTTTTCGGGATAAAACAAACAAATAATCTGATAATCTGTTGACAAAAGCTAACACTTCGGGAGAAATTGTACAAGTTTCGGACAGAGTCAGAATGCGACGTTCGGCTCTTCGACAAATCGTACGGCACACATGACAAACAGCCGCTCCACGGCTACCTCCAGGTATGATAAAGGCACAAAGTTCGGGCAGTTGTTCATCCAGCTTATCAATCTCGCGCTCGATGCGTTCCACATCTTCCGGAGTAAGGATACTGGCGGCTTTCAGTTGTGTTTTTTCCTGGTCAGTTGCCAGATGTGAACCGATAGAGAATAGCTTATGCTGTATACTCAGGATAAAATCCCGGTCTGCCTCATCCAGCAAATACGTATTCAGCCATCCCAGATGGGAATTAAGTTCGTCAATTGTTCCGTATGCTTCCAAACGAATATGGGTCTTCGGAACACGGCTTCCGCCAACAAGACTGGTAGTTCCTTTGTCACCGGTCTTTGTATATACAAGGCTTTTTTTCATAAACGTCTATTTTTCATCATTACTATATATAAGATTAACGTATAAAGGTGATCAGAAGTTGACGATATAATGCTGTTTAATCTTTGTTGTATCAAAAAAAAGCAAGCCTGCATCATACAAGTCAAAAGTGATTCCCACCCGCTCATCATTCTGTAACTGTTTCCAAAGATTTTTCATTGCCTTTGAATAGCAGATCCCATGAACGACAAACAAACTATTCGGAGTAGTCCGACGGGAACAGATGTTAAAAACTTCTTCCAGCAAAGCCGGATTCCGATAGTCATTCAGATACAGAAAGTCTACCGGAGTATCGGCATCCAGAAAGAGCTCTGATAAGTCAGAAGCAAAAAGATACCCGGCAGAAGGTTTGGCTGACTGTAAATATAAAGAGGCTGCCGAGGGCTTTCCTACTTCTATGATAGTGGCCGGTTGCACTTTATTCACCAGGCGGAACAACAGACGGTTGATTCTTGGTATTCCTTTCTCCCACCCCTGTGTTGTGATTCGCTTTTTCTGTTCCACCTTCAGCAGGTCGTATGCATAATAAGGCATCTTCTCATAAATCACGTCCGTGATCAGACTGAAAGCAAAAGGAGAGTGCACACCATATCCACAACGGTAGCGGAAACGGGAGAGCCAGATAAAAGGTCTTTTTAGGTAATACAGAAGATTCATAAACCAGTCTTTCATTTTTTTGTTCGTGACGCAAAGATATATTATTTTATTGAAAAAAGGGTCGGCTCCCGCGGTGGACCGACCCTTTTAATCATTTATTTCAAGTAACTACTGCAGTCTGAATACTACAGGTACAGTATATTTTACTCGAACTTTCTTACCGTTCTGCACTCCGGGCTTCCACTTAGGCATTCCACTTATCACACGGATAGCTTCTTTATCCAGGTAAGCATCTACCCCTCGTACAACTGTCGGATTAGTAATCGATCCGTCTTTGTCTACGACAAACTGAACAATTACGCGTCCTTGTGAGCCTATTTCCTGAGACATTGTCGGATATTTGATATGAGTACTCAAATATTTCAGCAATTCTGCCGCACCACCGGGAAATTCGGGCATGACTTCAACACTTACGTGAATAACGTCTTCCACCACTTCTTCTGTTTCCACAACCGGCGGTATCCAAACAACCTTGTAAGGTTCATTCACATTGTCTGGTACTACTGAAACGTTATCCGTCACCTCTTCGGTATCATCTACTATTTCGAACAATTCTGTTACTTTAGTTTCCGGTGGAGGGGGCGGTTCCAGTTTCTCTTCAGGGAATGTGATTGGAACGAGCTCCGTTACAAAGATGGATTCATCATCAGATGATACTGCCGCAACTCTTACATCATGCTGTGTCCATTCGAACGATACGAACATGAAAGCAAGCGCAACAACCAAACCCATCAACAACCAAGAACCTCTTTGATTCTCAATTGCAGCCTTTTTTGATTTTTTGGCTTCCATAAAAAATGTGTTTAAGTAATTAATAATAGAAAATATATAGCATATATACTACTTTTCGTTTTCTGTCTTAAGCATTACTTAAAGTGCTCTCTAGCTGCAATAAATATAGTATTTTTATGGATAGGATGTAACTTTAGTTCTTGTTTATTTTATTCTTTTTCCTTCTTTTGGATAAAATTTATGAATTAATACTATGACATGAAAAAGATAGCCTACTTTCTAGATTCAAAAAGAAGATGCTAATGCCATCACAATAGTAAAAATTAAAATAAAAACACCTGCTATAAAAAGACCAATACCCCATCTTTTCCAACTGTCCTGAACGATTACAAAATGGTTTATATCACGCCAATGCTTGTTTTTCCAAGCCCACTTTGATCCCATAATACCAAACAAGATATTGGGTATTATAGTCCATCCAAAAAACCAAGAAATTAGAAAAGCCCACCACATACCATTAGCAAAGCCCCAAAATGGATAAAGAAAGAAAGCTCCCCAATTAAATCGAGCGGTTTCTACTTCTATGTTAATGGAACTATTGTTAGAAGCTGACGATTTTTCCTCATCTATAGCGATTGGACCATAAACTACCGATTGCTGTTGATTACTGGGATTTACTACAGTCTTACTTTTGATATTCGGATTATAGCTACTATTAATTCGTGTTGGTTGCTTTTCCATAGGAAAAAACACACCAATTCTGTCCCACGTCAATGGATACTTCCCCGCTAAAAATATAGAATCTCCATAATTGATAATAACAGATTGATGATGAACCCGCACATTATTAATAAATGTACCATTTGTACTGGTATCTTTAAAAATCAGCTGACTGCCATTGGAATAAATCACAGCATGAGCATTACTTATATGAACACAATTCGGGTCATATAAAATATCACTATCCGGTGCTCTACCTACTGTTACCTCGCGCTGTATCATCTTATTACTATTTTATTCTGAATGGTATAACTGTCTTCTCTTTAGGATCATAAATAGCATACAATCCTTCCTCAGAAATAGTATATTCAAGTTTAGTTGTCTTGTTTACACTTGTCTGTACAGAATGTGGCTGGATATTAGTTTTCACAATATCCTGAAAAGTAAATCCTAGGAAATTCATTTTTCGCTTCTTATCAACAAATTTCCGCACTTTCACTATTTCAAAAGTTGGGTTCGGAGCATTGTCAGTAAACTTAGTTTCAATAACAATTTCAGTTGCAAGTTGTCTCTTTTCTATCACAGCAAGACACGTATCTTTTGGCAATGTAATATAAGCCCCTTCTTCTCTTACTCTCAATAAGTTTGTCTGTTGTCGGTTTACAACAAGTTCACCTGTTCTCAACAAAATATCAAACAAGGGTTTAAACTTAGGGTTTACCTCTTTCCTATATCCATCTATATCAGCTAATTTAACACTTTGAGTCGTACCACTTTCTGTTTGCAAAAGAAGATAGTTGTCCGAAGGTGTTTTATTACTAAAGTTCTGCTCTATAATGATACCCTTTAGTATATTATTATTTTTCATTTGAATAATATCCAGCAGTTCACTCTGCTCAAATAACCCCTGATTAGGGTTAATCTTACGCATGGAATATTTCACTACTTTATTCGTCTCAAAAACTTCAATTACACCATTATCCCGATATAAGCTTAATGTTTTTCCCGGTACCTCTTCTACATATTGCCCTTCATATTCTTGCCCATTCTCCAATTTGTAAATACGATTAATACCTGTCAATGCGGTCTTTGATCTTTTATCAGCCTTTACAACAGCGATAGTATCCCAATTTAGAGAATAAGCATTATTGCTCATCTCCAGATATTTTATTTTAGCTCCTTTTTCTAATATACGTACCTGGCCTATCGTCTTCCCTTCCGTTATGATATCACTTAATACTAACACACGGTTATCTCCCAGTCCTATAAAAGCGTCATTCTTTTCGGCCCATCCTACCCATGACGGTGAAAGCTGTTTGATATTTATTTCATGATCTACAATAGATTTCGCATCTTCGCCAGGCATAAAAATAATTGCTCGCTCAGCTGTAAAAGTAAAATCTTTACCAGGACGTTGCATGGAAATGTAACCTTCTAACTCAGAACCATTCTTTAATAACAACTTTTGAACAATGGTTGCATTTGCAATAACTACAGTTTGCAGCAGCAATGTAAAAAGAAAAATCTGCTTTAGTTTCATATTAATTCATTTTTTAGTATTCTGTTTTAATTTTATGGAAAAAAGACGGTTCACCAATAGGCATTAATTCAGAGTATTCTGCACGAGTAATACCTTCAACTATTACAGTCGAAGAACCATCCATCTCAATACTCCTCAACGCAGCGGCTAATAAAGGTTCATTCCTGTCACCCAGTTCTTTTTTCACTGTATCATATCCTCCTGCTATTTCGACATCAGCAGGAATACCATCACTTGGAGTAGTCTCCATAGAAGCATTATAGTATTGCATAATGATGGGATGCAACTCATATTTATACTGTCTTTCACTGATAGTCCACGAACTTACACCTTTCCCATAAGTTTGTTCACCAATTACCGTAATATTCATGAATGGTCGAAGACAAACAATTGTAGCTTCACTAGCGGATGCAGTATTCTTGGATGTCAAAATATAAAGCCTTTTTAATTTCAATCCGTAAATTTCACTACCCAATATCTGACCATTACCATTAGTTGGTACCTCATAATATTCTTTTGTAGTCCGGCTACCAAATTCTTTTAGGTACTCTTCTGAAACTCTATCGTTATAAGTGCATTGCTGGAATATCTTACCGTATCCCTCATCAGGTACAATTGAGTTGCACAAATATCGACAAGTACGTACATAGCCACCAGGATTATAGCGTAAGTCCAAAATTAATTCATCTACATGAGCATCATAAAACTTTTTAATCGGAGTCTCCAAATCTTTTATATTATCAAACTCCAAATAGCATAGATAACCAACTTTGGAACTGCCGACAGAATAAATAGAATCTAAATAAACAGTATTTCGCTGCTGTCCCCATGAAATAGGCTCTACAGTTAAAGTATCAAGTGGTTGAAAGGCGCCATTTTTAACTTTCCCTCTCGCAAAAGACAAACTGCTACCAAATGTAGGCACTTTATGCAGCCAGTCTCCTCTACCAAGTTTTTGTTTTCGTAAATTCTCAGATGTTACATACAACACTTGAAGCAAGTTCTCACCTTTTATACTTTTATATACTTGATAAGCAAAACCATAATCAAGCGGTTCTACTGAACTTGTATAATACGTATTACGCGTACAATAAGAAAAGCGATCTTTCGATGACAAAAGAGCTTTATAAAAAGTAACTGGGTCGGTTGTATAGTCACACGACAAAGAATCCGGCAAGTCTTCCCGCCAAAGATAATAATGATTCATTTGTTCATAAATCCATTGATTATCACCGGCATACACACCTTCTTTCACAGTTTGTTCTTCCAACAATAACTCCGTATTATCGGAAGAACAACTATAAATCAGTACCACAAAATATATAAAAAGTAAAATCTTGTTCATGAATAATTATTTCACATCCTTAAGATATAATGATCTTTTATTCAGCACTGTATTTACAGATCTGACATTTTCCTGAGAAGTCAAAGATTTATTACTACTTTTACTATTAACAAGACCATATTCTATATTAAAACCGCTATCACCAGCAGCCAAATCTATAGAAAACAGATATTCTTCACCTGCTTGAGGAGAAACAGTCATACTATTAGACAGATCATACTCCTCACCTGTATCAGTTATTGCTTGAAATTTAAGATTCATGTTCGACATAGGCAATATATATACAAAACTGTATACATTTTGAACATTCTCCCCAAAATCAGCTACATCTGTCTTATCCTGCCACCAATCAAACGAACCATTATTGTTCAATGCAGAAACTGTATAATTGCCTTGGCTATCAAATATGCATCCTTCTGTAGTTTTTGATTTTGCAAGTCCATAAGTTTCCACATCTGAAAAAGCATGAATATTTTGATACCAAACAAAAATCAACGCACCAGCAGGAGATACATTAATAGAAATATCATTATTAGATTTACCGTTTATCGTAAAATTAGTTTTAGAAATTCCTAATATTTTATATTGAAGTCCAATATATCCATTATCATCAATTCGAGTTTCAGCTAGTTTGTCATGATCACTTAACTCCCAATATTCTAAAGCGACATTATTTCCTTCATAGCTTACAACATCAGTTATAGCTATTGCTATATAATTACCATCAGGAAGATTTTGAGAGCAACTCATTAGAGTTGCATAATTCGTAAAATATTCAACATTTTCTTGTACTAATAGCCCTTCCGAATTATATGTTAACAAACGCACTCTCAATCTATGGTCACTACCAAATGATTCCAATTCTCCTGGATTCATCTCAAAGGTAAACGGAGTTATGACCGTAGCAGGATTAATTTTAAAGTTTGTAGCATAACTGATCGTAATATCATCATTTGTGCATGATGTTAAAACTGCCACAAAAACAAACATTAATAGAATATACTTTTTCATACAATTTTCTTATTAAAAGTTACTAACTAGATTATTTTACAAGACTAAACAACCAACCTACAGATATAGTAACTGTATTGACTTTACCATCAAAATTACCAGCCAGCTTACTCATACCGAGATTATATCGTGCGCTTGCAGTAAAACCACTATGATGTTTATAGCCAACACCAGCGGTAAGCATCACATCAAATCCTTTCAGTTCTCCAGTAGAGATAAGTACATTACCTGACTTCATCTCATCAGGAGAACTACTTAATGAACCTGCAATAGTAGGACCTATTTCGATACTTAACTCAGGCATCACGTAATATTGTGCCAGAATAGGTACTTCGAAATAACTAAGTTTCAAGTCTTCTACATCAGTTTTAATTGTTCTCTGTGAATACATTGCTTCAACTTGGATACCAAATAAACCTGTCCCCCCATTACTTTTCGGAGTACGACGACCAAAATGAATGTTAGCGGCTAAACCACCCTGAAATCCCAGGCTACTCTTCGGGTTCAGAGCAAACTCATCTGATAATCCGCTCATTGACGAGAAGTTAACCCCAACTTTAGGACCCAAATTGATTCTGTAGGAGGAATCTACAATTTCATCACTCATGATTTCTTCTTCCTGAGCAACTAAACTGGCTGAAAAGACAGCCATTACCAAAAGAATAAAATACTTTTTCATTATCATAAAAATTTAATTAAATAAACGGTTTTACTTTAATAACCTTACTTTGCTTCAGTCCTGTCGATGTCTTAACAAATACTTCTACAGGCTTACGTTCTTTAATAGCATTAATAGAGGTTGATATTCTGGCACTACTACCAGGAGCAATAGACACATTTTTTGTTTTTTCCACCGTGCCATTGCCTCCTATAGTAAGTGTTACATAAACAGTCTCAGAAGATTTGTTTTCAATAGTGGCATAAATATCCACTTTATTATTACTGTCAGCACGTACATACCCCTCTTCATCTATTTTAAACTCCTCCCCAACTTGAGGAACAGACAAAATAGGAGGACGATATACCACATGTTGCATTGCAACCTTGTGTGAATCTTCCCATAAAAGAATTCCGTCAGCTTGAATAGAAAAATGACAAATCATTTCCTTTTCTTTATTTTGAGGCACAGGATTAAAGGCATAACTCTTATCACTATTGACAGAGCTTACAGATTCCAATTCTGTTGGAACATCACCTTCCTGATTCATCTGCACAATCATGATCTTATTTGCATAAACCGATGGAGTTGAAAGCAAATAATTTACAGTCTCAACCTTGCCATTTTCCACTTTAGCAATGTCTTTATTCAACCGTCCACTAAAAGAACCAGGATGTAACTTCAATATACCCCATTTCCCATTCATCTTCACTTTTGCGTATCCGCCTCTAAAATCACCCGCTTCCGAAAATTGAGGAGGCAATACATTGTGATTATTGCTAGAGAATCCATATTTCCCCCCTTCTGAAAAAGCATTAACCCCATCAGAAGAAGTCGATGTATCTTGATTAGCGGAAAAAGAAAAAGGTTTGCGATACTCATAGTTTTTCAGTTTCTTGCCACTAAATTTAGCCTCGCGCACAATCCGACCTTTAGTATCAATAATATATCTTTTTACACCTACAGCTTTCCCTTGCACATAAGCTTCTCCTTCCTCATTGAAAGATGATCCGTCAATAAAATATATCCATCATTCTCTAATTCAGTCGTAAGTTCATTACCTGTACTTTGTAGATAGGCGACCTCATTCTCTTTTTTATGAATACAAGCAAGTCCTGAATAGAAAGGATAAGTTTTAATATATTGGCAAGACTTGAATAAAGAGCCATCAGCCTGTAGATAACCATATTTATTATTGGCATCGTAGACAACAAGCTTACCTTCAGAAAAGAAAGGATATTTGTCTGTAACATAATATTTCTCCGGAATTTGTATTATACTATAATTATGCTGATTAATAATCCCTTTAACAGCATATTTCCCGCCAGCATATTCTAAAGCTAATGCTAAAAACTCATTAAAAGGAGTAATAGAATCGTAATCAGCCGAAACTAATATTTTACCGGAGATATCGGCTAAACCAACTTTTCCATGTTCCCTGATTTTATAGAGATCGCCAGTATACTCCTCCAACGATTCATACACAGGAGGAGTAGCCCAGCTAACGGTTTGAGAATACCCTATAGCAGGCAATGAGAATAATACACTTAACGCCAATATCAACTTATTATTCATCATCTTTTGCCCTATTTTTATCATATAATTCTTTCAAATGTTTTATATTGCAAGCCAACCCAAACGTCGCACCTACTGTATACCCACCATATAAAACTCCGACTAACCTGTGTTCCTTCTCGTCTACAATAGGCGAACCACTTGCGCCTCCCAGCTCTTCACCTTGAAATTGAAACTTATTTTCATCCGGTTCCTTGCTTACAGAAATTTTATGTACAGTAGGCTTTACCGTTTTATTTTCTGTTTGCAATCCCAACAATAATCCATATGGATACCCAATAGTTATTAAATCCTCTTGTTGCGGCTGCAATTTTTTTTCATCTACTCGCGCATTTTTAATATCAAAAAAACCTTCTTTTATGATATTCTCAGGCGTTTTTTTAGAATTTAAACGCAACAAAGCAACATCTTTTTCCTTGTTGCCTGATTCGGCTACAACATGGCATGGCAATAGTTCTCTCGTATAAGTCAAATTTTGTCCTTTTAAAGCAATATCAATAGATTCTATTCTTCCAGAAATCTTTATCGGAGAACTCTTAAAACGTGAAATCCATCCATTAACTTCATTTAGTTTCTGTTCTGTAAAACCACCACCATTCTCAAACAAGTATTCATATATAATTTCGCCCAGCAATCCTCTGTAAGGGTGTTTATTATCTCGACTCAACCAAGTAGTTTTTAACTCTGTCACATGATTGTAGGTTTTAAGTTCATTAATAGGCAATAATTCATTTCTATACTCTGCTAAAGTCTGTTTTATCTTATTTGTCATTCCCAAAGTACTGTCATCTATATAATTCCAAGGAGTTGCGATATGCCTATTAGTGCCTAATTCACCTTCTTTTGAGATAAAAAAGGCTGTTCCCGTATACCCTATTGGGGTTACATCATCATCATTCACAGTCCATGTTTTCAAAACAGGGTAATCTTTCCCACATCTACCAAATAACCATTCCTTAGGCCAATCAGCCTTTTCAAGCAATTCAATAAAAGGATCATCTTCGAAAGTAGCAACAATATAATAATTGCCTACTACACATGTAGTTGCTGTTTCCAAAGCCTTTATGGAAGGCTTACCAAATCCAATTACAGACCTCACTCCAAATACAATCCCCACTATTACTGCCGCCACTGCCACAGTAGCAATTATCTTCATTAGAATATGTGCCCCCGGCATAAACGGCTTCAAATCTACAGGTACTCCGCCACAAGCAATGGCATCACTTCGCTTAATCCTCACATTCTGACCAAATACAGCTCTTGTACCATTAACAGTTGTACCGTTTTTACTATGGTCTTGGATATAGGCTTTCCCATCCTTACCAATTTTTAATGTAGCATGGAAACGACTCACCGTATTCCCTGAAATTTGGATCTCATTACGAAAATTAGTTCCTATGCCAAACAATGCCTTATAATTACTGTTATTCTCCGGCATAGGAATTTGACTCCACATCAATTCAACATCACCAAACCTAATAGCATCGCCACGTCTCACGGAAACTGTCGTTCCAGCTTTTATAGGTTTATTCATCAAAAATGTACCATTTCTACTATTCTTATCTTCCAATAAGATATCGCCATTGTTTAGCACTGTCATTTCTGCATGCAAAGAACTCACTTTATCGCTATGCAATACCAAATCACATGAAGCGTCTCTTCCTATTTTAAGTAATCTCATAATTCATTCAATTATTGATTAACCAATGGGTCTATTGTTTTTCGCTGTATCTTTAGGAGCAACTGGTTTTGGCGTTTTTTCTTCTACCTTTTTCTTCTTTTCCTTTTCTTTGGACTTCTGTTTTTTATTCACGACAGAATCTTTCGCCAATTCTTTTGGTTCTTTTTTTATGCTAGTAGAATCTTTTTTTACTTCCTCCTTTTTGTTTGCAATGGTATCTGTAACTGTAACTTCTCCTTTATTACTGTCTGAATCGCCGGGCTTCATGTATTGATAAGCAAACAAGCCACATGTTATAACGAGCACTCCTACTATTCCCATAATGATATAGCTCATTGTGGAATTGGATTTGGGTACTGCATTCCAGTCCAACTTAGCAACATGGGCAAAAGAAATAATATCTTTTCTAGTTACAGGTACTGGTACATTTTGCGATATTCTGATGCCATTCACATAAGTTCCGTTACGGCTTTGATCCACAATTGTGATCTTTCCGGAAGAAGAAATATTAAGAATAGCATGCCGTCTGCTAATTACATCTGTACTATCGTTTATAACAATATCACAGCCTTGCTCTCGTCCTATAGATAATGCTTTCATAATGATAGCTGTTTATTTATTAATTTTATTTTCCAGTTTTATCCGCAATGTATTCATACTATCTTTAAATTTAGGGTCTTTTTCCAACTCTTGAATTATTGCTTCTATTTTGGCTGAATCTTCTGTCCGCTTCAGCTCTGTCTTTTTAATCTCACCTATTAAAGAGTCATTAGTATGCATCAATATTTCCTGATCTCCTAAATCTTTCAAAGTGTTTGATTGCCCAATAGTCGTTATCGTGAGAAAAATATTTGCTGCTATACTTATTATGCAAACCGCTCCGATTGCCAACAATATTTGTTTGATTTTCTTGCTCATAGAATCTTTTTTTATTGAGTTTAACTTCGTTTCTATAATAGCTAATGTAAGGTTGTCATGTCCCCCACCAGAAATCCGTCCGATATTGTCTATTTCGGTAGCAATACCATCAACGACTGGTCCCAAAGCAATTTTTCTGTTTGTTACTTGTTTTATCAAACGTTTTTCTTCAATCGAACCATGAATGCCGTCAGTACAAAGAAGAAAACGATCTCCTGCTTCAAAAGGACGTTCCAATATCTCTACTTCCAAATCAGGTTTAATACCTAATGCCCGTGTAATAACATTGGACTGTGCAGAAAGGCGGGCTTGCTCTTCTGTTATCACTTTCTGCTTCACGAGGTCGAACACCATAGAGTGGTCAAAGGTCCTGAATATTTTCGTTCTTCCTCTAAACTGATATACACGACTATCACCTACATGAGCAATTGTTGCGAATTTGGAGTTTATCAGTGCCACGGTACACGTAGAGCCCATACCTTTCAGTTCCGGTTGTTCGTTTCCCCTAGTGATGATCGCCATATTAGCCCGACGAATAGCTTTTATCAATATATTAGCAGTTTCTTCTTGCTGATCGGCTTCCATCACTCCTGCTATGATTTCATTTACTGCGATGAAAGAAGCCGTTTTCCCACCGGGACCTCCTCCCATACCATCACATACTGTAATCAGGAAACCTATGGGAGTATCTGCCCAAGCAAACGAATCTTGATTCTCAGCCCTTCCTCCTATCCTCGACTCCGCAAATCCAAAAACTAACGGAGACTCAGTCTTTAATTGTGTCAAATCCATAATTACTATTTAAAATATGAATATTAATAATCCGATAAAAACAATCAATGCAGCTACACTACCAATACAGATACCAATATGACTATCTACCCAGTCCTGTACTTTAGCCGAAGTGGATAATGGCGGCAACATTGCCTGTTTGATGGCAGTCTTAAATTCAAGTGCCGTCTGATATCGTTTACTCTGATCTTTCTCTGTGGCTTTCCATATCACCTGCATCAATTTTCGAGGTATTTTATCGTCATTTGGAAGTGACTCTTTCATTTGCTTTGTAAGCGTCCCCATCTCCGTAGGCGCATCAAATGGATTCTTCCCTGTTAATAATTCATAGAAAGTAATACCCAACTCATAGATATCAGTCGAAGCATTAATTTGTACAGAACTATTTTTATCCCGACTAATTTGCTCCGGTGCAGAATATTGGGGAGTGCCAATAAATCCAAAAGCAGAAAATTTATTTCCTCCATTCATACGGGCAATACCTAAATCCATCAACCGGATATTCGATTCATTTTCAATCATAATATTCGATGGTTTGATGTCACGGTGAACTACTCCTCGCGAATGCACATAGTCTAAAGCATCAAGCACAGGATAGATAACATTGCAAATTTTCTCTACTTTGTCAGTAGCTCCTTCTAAATGCATTTTCACATATTCGTCTATCTGCATACCTGAAACAAACTTACTTAAAATGAATACAGGTCCATTATCTAGAGCATATTCACAATAGCCGATCATTTCTACTAAGTTCTGATGACGGAATGCAAGAGAAGCTTCCTGTTTTGCCCGGTCACGAATCATCTTGCTATTAGCGAAACAGTCTTTCACTCGTTTCACAGCAATCTTTTCACCATTCTTACAGCGGTAACCTACATAAACTGTCCCCATGGCACCACTGCCTAGTGGTTCATCTTTAGGGTTGTAACAATACCATTCGCCCATTACAAATAAATAGATATAAGGATCATTAGGACGTTGAACTACACATTGCCTTTGCATTATTATCCTCCTTTCCTATTTCTTAAAATCATCCGCGTATTCTTCAAACAATTTTTCTACAGATTGAATCACCGCCCGATTATTATTTTCTTTTGCAAGCTCTAACGCTCTATCCAAGCATTTTTTTGACTCATTAATTTCGCGCCCCTCAAATGTAATTCTGTCTCCCACTAAATAGTCAAAGCCCAAAGCATAAAGTGAATTACAATCATTAGGATTTATCGACACGGCTTTCTTCAACAACTTATGAGCCTCTTTATAGTCGGGTTTGATCTGTAATGAAAGTTGCAGTGGCCAAATAGAGTCCGGAATATTATCATACTCTTTTTTAGTTTTAGCATCAAACTTAAGTCTACTTAATAAATAAGTAGCATCATAATTGCCATCTTGAGATAGCACCCTCAATTCATTCATTCCTTCTTGTGCCGTTTGAGGAGATTTGAGTTTCTCTACTGCCTCACTATATGTATGCCTATCTTCCACAATTACATTATCATCTCCGTCTCCATTTCTTAAAAAGAGCCACACAATCACTGCTATCAGAGTTACTGCCCCAATCCCTCCGAAAATCAGCTTAATCAATGATATAGGCAAAATAGGCCTAGGAGGCCTTGGCGTCAACTTATCTACATCTACCCTAAATTCCGAAGCACTCTGATAACGCATTTCCTGCTTTTTGCTCGTAGCCTTTGCAATGATAGCCTTCACGTCTTTACGGGGAACGTGCTTTAACGAGATACGTTTATGAAGCTGCATATCAAGCACTTCATGATTCGGTCCATCAAAAGGACGCATTCCTAAATATAGTTGGTAGAACAAAATGCCAATAGCATAAATATCCGTTGTCGCATTTTGATGCTTCACATCACCCAATACCAATTCGGGTGCAGCATACCAAGGTTTCCCCATAAACACTCCGGCAGTTGTCAGAGCTTTATCGTGTGTGGTCAAGGTGTTTATTGGCTTTGCAATACCAAAATCAATCAATTTTATATGTCCTTTCTTAGTCACCATAATATTCGTAGGGTCTATATCCCGATGGATATAACCGGCATCATGCAACGCCATTAACCCCGATAAGATACTACGTATCACCGTCACGGCAAATTGGAAAGGATTACTTTGATACTCCCGATAAAGTTTTTCGGCAAAAGGAATCGGATTACCATCTTGATCGGTTGTCTTGCCTTGTAACATATCATCAAGCATTACTCCTTCAAGTAACTCACTGACTACATGATACCTTTTCATTCCTTCACCCATCACATTTTTTTCGGTAGTCTCTATGAAGCCCAACATTTCTACCAAGTTGTCATTACGCAACCGAATAGATGCTTCACGACGTGCACGTTCTATAGCATGCTCAGGCAAGTCACTAAACATAAATTTAATAGCTACTTCCTTATACATACCTGTCCGTTCGTCCACACACCTACCTTTATATACTTTTCCCATCCCACCTTCTCCCAACGGTTTGTCTGAGGAATCGAACTCATAATAGAGCCTTTTTTGTCGTTCAATATCGCTTTGTAACCTGATAATAGCCATTTTCTTGTATTTTTAAGTTACATGCCTACCGTGCCTCCGGACTTAATGCCGCCTGCACCGTCCATTCCTACTGTACCATCTGTGTCATCACGGTAATTTTCGTATGAACCACGCGAGCCTTCAAATCTAGGAGGGTACATATCATTACCGCCAGGTTGAGTATAACCCGGACTATATGGATCCGGCTCTTCTACGACTATATTTTCCGATTGATTATTTAATGATATGAAATTCTCAGCCACTTTCAAGCCTAACGCTTTTATGTCAATCAGCAACAATACCAACTCATAATTCTCGCCTATCGTGATTATATCTCCATTGAAACATTCCAAAGCTGAAAATCCCAAACTTTCGCCATTCACCATAGTGCCATTAGTAGAACGGGCATCACTAATTGAAGCAATTGTTTTTTCAGGATTTTTCATTTTACGAATAACAACTACAGCATGATCACCAGAAACAGTACCCTCACGTAGACAAACATCGCATTTAGGAGAACTACCGATAGTATTCTGACCTTGGTAGAGCGGCCAATATTCACCTATGCCCTGCCTAGAGATTGAATACAAAAAACCAACCACAGGCTTACCCGTTTGATGAACAGAATGTTTATTATCACCGTGGTTTCCTTGCCCTTGATGAACTTGATCATTCATATTCTCCATACCCGGAACAACCGTTCCTTGAGAAGCACTTCTTACATTTGTATTTCTTGAATAGAAATCATTGGAGTGGGCATTACCATAAGAATTGCCATCTTCCATACCAGGAACTACTGTTTTGTTTTGTGACATAACGCAATATATTATTAATTAACAATCAAAAGAACTACCTTTTGCCAGGACCATCTGTGATATTTATCTTTCACAAGCACTTTTTAATCCTTTATTAAGTCTCGATACATTACATTTTCAATGACGGGGTGAACACAGAAAAAGCGCAGACCCAATCGCCATCCGTCCCCAGGTATCGCCAAACACCTACTGCACAAATGAACAAATTCGTCTACGCTTCGTTATATTATAAGAAGATCATAGTACTTCTTTATCCGTTCAGGAAAAAAGAAGTGCTTAGACATACAGGTTATAATAATAGAAGTTAAGCTCGTTTGACTTCATCTTGGCAGTTCTCAAAATTGGCGATTTCAGGGAACCAGAATCAGCTTACACTCGATAACTAATATTTCTTTAAAAGTGATACTCTCGTCAGATTAATCACATCTGCAAAGATAAAGGGAAAAAAGAATTATGCAAATAAATTCTCCGTTTATCTAAATAAAATAAAAAAGCAGCACGATAATCGGTGTTTACTTTTAACGAAAACAATATACCATGCTGCTTATAGTTTTCCCAGCGCAATCTTAAAATTTGGCGATTTTAGGGGACTAGGATAAACGTATTCCTTTCTTATTAATTCACCATATCGTTACAGATGCCCAAATGTAGTAATTAATATATAAGAAAAAAATTATAAAAAGACATATTTATGTCTAAACTGACCAAAATCAGGATTATCACTACAAAAAACACGCTTATCTTAACTCTTTTTTATTCCATAAACCACCGTAGTAAATAAAGCTATACATATATATTTTTCATGATTTAATCTTTCATCTTTCACCAATATCCATTAAATCACTTATTCATCGTACTTTTAACTGGTGAAAGATCTCTTTTCTATCTTTCACCCTATCTTTCATCTTTCACCTCACATCATATCATTTCACACCAACCCTATATTACTTGTCCCCTAAAACATTAATAGATAAGTTCCGCTCTATTAGACGTAAACTTCCTTTCCTCTAAGAACAAACCTCCTCTTTATCAAAAGCAAACTATAAATGCAAGTTCTATTTATATAAATGCAAGCTTCATTTATATAAATGATACTTTTGTTTCTATAAACGCAAGTTGCATTTATAGATTACGATTATACAAAAACAACTTATCTATTAGAAGAAAGGAACTTTGCTAAAGGAAGAGAATAACTTTACTATTAATAGATGACACAAGAAGTAGCAGACAACAACCTCATATAAAGAATATAACCTATATATTTGGAGAGGTAAACAATAAAACATACCTTTACCACGCTTTTATAAGAACGACATAAACAATAACAAATTTATCATGAAAATTACTTTGATGCGGGATAAAGATGGGGCAACGACGATGCGGACGTTAGATATAAACCTACAAATAGAGGCGATGAAGCATAAACGAAAGAACCCAGCCGGTTACTAATCTACGCACGAGCATACGTTATGCATCACCGGACTACAGGCTGGACGAAGCCAAGAAACTAGCCAAAGTAATCCCGGCAGCAACTTTCCGGAAAACGGTCAATGGAATACAGATGACCGGATACAACGGAATCATACAAATAGAAATAAACCATTTGGCAAACCGCGCAGAAGTGAACCGGGTGAAGCAGGAAGCGGCAGAACTTTCACAGACTTTCCTTGCCTTCATGGGCTCCGGCGGGCATTCCGTAAAAATATGGATAAGATTCACACGTCCGGACCAATCACTTCCTCAGAAGCGGGAAGAAGCTGAGATCTTTCAGGCACATGCGTACCGAAAAGCGTTCAGCCTCTATCAGCCTGCACTCTCCTACCCCATTGAACTGAAAAATCCTACACTGGAACAGTCAAGTCGGCAAACGTATGATCCGGAACTTTATTACAACCCCGATTCTACCATTGTTTACATGCGCCAGCCACTGGAAATGCCTTCGGATACGACTTACAAGGAAACAGTGCAGGCAGAAACATCCCCATTCAAACGGCTGATACCGGGATACGACAGTTTCGATACGCTCTCGGCACTCTTCGAAGCAGCTCTGAATAAAGCATACCGGTCATTAAGCGAACTTCAGCCGCGTGTGCACACCCGCTCCAACGAGGATTTGAAGCCTTTACTGGTTCAGGTAGCCAGGTATTGCTTTCAGGCAGGCATACCGGAAGAAGAAACCGCCCGCTGGGCAATCGCTCATTTCTATACCCAAAGGAAGGAATACCTCGTTCGCCAAACGGTACAGAATGTGTATACAAGTGAGAAAGGCTTCGGCAAGAAATCTTCCTTGACAGCAGAGCAGGAGCTGGAATTTCGAACAGGGGAATTTATGCAGCGACGGTACGAGTTCCGATACAATACAATGACGACGGTAACGGAGTATCGGGAACGAAATACGTTTTGCTTCTGTTTTCGTCCTTTAAGCAGCCGCATCCGGAACAGCATTGCCATGAACGCAAGACTGGAAGGACTCAATCTGTGGGACAGGGATGTAATCCGCTATCTGGATTCGGACCGCGTCCCGGTTTTCAATCCTGTCGAAGACTTTCTTTTCGGATTGGATATTCACTGGGACGGACACGACCGAATACGTGAACTGGCATCCCGGATACCTTGCAACAATCCTCACTGGCCCGATTTGTTTTATCGTTGGTTCCTGAATATGGTGGCACATTGGCGGCAGATAGACCGGAAATATGCAAACTGCACAGTTCCGTTGCTTGTTGGTCCGCAGGCATACAGAAAATCTACTTTTTGCCGGAGTCTGATTCCACCCGAATTGCAGGCATACTATACCGACCGAATTGATTTCAGTAACAAACGGGATGCAGAGTTGTCTCTCAATCGTTTCCTGCTTATCAATATGGACGAATTTGATCAGAACAAGGCAAATCAACAGGCATTTCTGAAACATATTCTCCAAAAACCGATTGTCAACATCCGACGACCACGCGGTACAGCTACTCAAGAGATGCGTCGGTACGCTTCTTTCATCGGAACCAGTAATCATAAAGATTTGCTGACCGATACTTCCGGCAGCCGACGCTATATTGTCATCAATGTGACAGGACCGATTGATTGCTCTCCTATTGATTATGAACAACTTTATACACAAGCCATACATGATTTGTACAAAGGAGAACGATACTGGTTCGATACGGAAGACGAAAAAATCATCACTGAAAACAATCAGGAATTTCAAGTCATGCCAGTTGCAGAGCAATTATTCCATGAATATTTCCGGGCTGCAAAAGAGGAAGAAGAGGAATATGAGCAACTTCTTGCCATCGAAATACTGGAGCAAGTACAGCATGACAGCAAGATTCGTGTATCTGTCTGTAGTATCGTTGAGTTCGGAAGAATTCTGCAAAAGAACAAAGTGCCTTGTGTGCATACCAAACGTGGTAATTTCTATAAAGTTGTTCGGATAAAGCCGGGAAGAAGATAAATGAATACGGGGGAGGCTGGCTAAAAGGGCGGTAGCACCTCAAGTCTCCTCCTTCGGGAAGAGGAGATTGGAGATAGAATCGACCTTTTAGTCAGCCACATTCGCTTCATTAGTTTCCTTCACTTTCTTCCCGCCAATAATATTCAGAATAATGTTCATAGCCCCCTTTCCCACGAAAGAAGTACCTACCACGACAACTTTGGGCAAAGACTTCAACGCCTCTTTCACGGCTACACGCTTTGCTTTTCTTTTGGCTTTGATTCCATTTAATGAATTCATTCCATCAATCAGATAGTTACGCGTCACATAACCGATACGCAAAGTCATCAACGAATTCACGATTCCATCGCATATCGAGCCGATGACTACACCCGGTATTTTCACATTAGACAGAATGCTCAAAAAGCCGGTATCTCCCGAAACGGTATCACCAATGTCATCCAAATCAACATCGGCAGCGTCAACAGAAGCATCGGAAATATCGATATCGGACGCTGCATCCGAAGATTGATCCGCTAATGAGCCGAAGGGAGCAACCGAGCCCATATCTTTAAATACTTCGGATACAACAAATGTCATTAATGAAGTAACCAGAATATTGACATACTGCCGGAACAACTGTTGCCTCGTAGGCCGGAAACCGGAAGCTACAATCACATCCTCTATCATTTTATAATTCATATAAAGCACGGATACCGTGTCCAGCTTTCCATTCTGCGAAATAGCCGTAATCATAAAGACAGATTTTGCCCATTCTATAATACGACGATTGATACCGATGATACGAACCGAATACATATCCTCTATACGCGGACCTGAAGTTTCTTTCAGTTCTCCCCCTTCAATGCGCAATTTCAACTCTTTGCTTATGATTTGCACCAGTTCTTCCTTACTCATTGCATAGCGTTCCAAATCTTCACGCAATCTCTGCTGATGCAGTTTTCTCAACTCGGGACAGGACTTATCTTTAGGTATATAATTGCAGTTATCCGCCAGTTTATGTCCAAACGCAACAAGTTGTGCAGCATTCCACTCCCCATCAATAGACAAAGCCGGAAGCTGCGGAGCACGATGTACCCGAACGACCGGACGTATAACGACGGCATAAAATACAACCAGAAGCAAGGTGTAAAAAGCATACTCCGCCCACGCGACCTGCGATAAGGAAGCTATTTTCTCACCAATAATAATGATGTTACCCAACAATAAAATCACAAAAGAGCCCAAAAACAGGAGTGTGATAATTAATAAATTTCGTTTCATTGGCTTATTCTTATCTTATTGAATCCTTAAAACTCTGAACTTGTGCATTTATTGACCGAAGCAACGCATCCTTCCTGTCAAATTCTTCTTTATCGGGCACCAGTGCACTCAGATACGTTGTTTTTTGCTGCTCCAAAAAATCAATGATACTTTGTTTGCGTACAGGTACATACTGGTCGTAAAGGTCATTAGCCGCCTTATATATACTCTTCCCGACAGTCAGCTGAAGATATCCTTTGATCGTTTTTCCGGTATGCGTATGATCTATTCCAGTGATACATTCCATCGCTTTCCTCAGAAAACTCTGAATTTCCATTGTCGAATAAGTCCCGAACGGATTGGGTATTCCGATATGCGGAACAGTCGGATTACTAATATTCTTCACATCAAAAGCTCCCTGCAAATCAAAATCGACCACCGGAAAATCCGTCACTTGCGGCACTGAGTCAAAAGGTGCACAACCTTTCTGCTTCAGAAAAGTATTCATCTTCTCTATAAAAGCCGCATCATCTTTCAAGTTAGAGAGTTTCCGCAAATACTGCCGGGCCAGACTATGTTCATGGGAATCAAGGAATTTACTTTTTATCGCCGCTGACGAATCAGTCATAAACTTTGTAACAAGGCTGCGTGTCGCATCTTTCCCCTTCGCTCCACCGGCAAATGCGGAATTGCATCCGGAATCATAATACTCCCTAACGATTTCAGTAAACTCTTTCAAATCATCATCCATATAGACTTGCACCATTTTTCTAAAATCGCTCCCATCGTAACTAAGTTCACTCGCCTGACGGAGTAACTCGTCAAACGAAGTTCCCGCAGCCTGATATTCTATATCGATTGCTTCCTGTTGACCAATTGATTCTCCAACTAAATTATCCAGTTTTTCCAACTGATTCAGCGTTCTTCCGATTACGCTTCTCAGACGTATATCAGTACTATTGGAGATCACCTTGCCATACAAATCCTTCTCAAATCTCTGAAATTTCGCAGCTTCTTCCTGAAGATCCTCCATTCCCTCATAGCTGGCAGCATCCGCCACTTTTCCCAAGTTCAAACTATATATATTCTCCTTCAACTGGAAGTTACGTCTGCCCATTTCATTCTCGGCAAATTCTACCTGTGCCTTAATTACAGCCTGCTTCTCCTCTTCCGAATGCCAGTAAGCCGCTTCAAACACATTATGTAGAAGACAAACCGGAACTTTCGGATTATTCTCCTGCAGCAACTTCAGAAAACGATTGGAAACCTTCGATATAGCAGAATTTGAACTTTGCACAAATATCACGAAATCTGCCCTTTGAGAGATCGTTTCATAAATAGGATTATCCAAATTCGCATACCCGCCATCCAGCCCGGGCATATCCACCAGAAATATATTATCTTTCAAAAGCTCCCCACCGGAAGTTGTTATGGATGTCACCAGCGTATGATCTGTATTTATCACGCTTTCTTCCAAAGCTAACGAAACACACTCCTCCAGATTAGCATCATTCAATTCTTTCTTTTCAATGCTTATCTCGGAAATGTTTTCCAGTTTTTCAAATCCGCGCAGGCTATCAATGACCGAATCAAACTGTTCTACCTTTCTGGCTTTATCAGCAACAGAAAAAATACGGGTAATGGATTCCTCCTGTCCTTTTGAAATTATAGACGGACGCACCGTACACTCTAAAAAATGAGTGGGGCTGACATGAGCATGTGCTATGAGATTTACTAAAGTAGATTTTCCCGATTTCACGGGTCCAACCACTAATATAAGAAAAGATCCTCCGTCAAACTCGGAAACACGATTGTTTAGTTTCTGAGTTGATTTACAAACAGCCTCCAAATCTTTTATTTCCCTTACTGACTCCAGAGTTGACATCAATTCCTTAGATCTGTTCTTCAGTATATTCAAGAATATCTTAAGCTCCGACGAGGACATTGTTTCCACTCTTTCTTCTATAAATTTGTATTTACCCATAAACGAGATTTAAATAATGGTACAACCGACTATTCACATGTCATTATAATAATGATGATAAAGTTAGTAGTTTGTCGGGAAATAAAAAATGTATAGAGCACAAAGATTGCATAATAATTGAAAGTTCGTCAAAGTTTTATGAATTCAAGTTCAATTTATCAACAAAAAGTTTCTTCATATCCGCAAAAAACAAGATGTTAAAAACCGAAAAAGCATGCAGTCTTTTCGTTTTCTATTCATCATATTAAAATAATACACGCACATGGATATAAAAGAACTTGTAGATTTATGTAAAAAAGGGAATGAGCAGGCATTAAGTCTACTTTATAAAACCTATTCGAAAAAGATGATGGGAATATGCCTTCATTATATACCTGATAAACAAATCGCACAAGATCTCCTACACGACGGATTCATTGTCATTTTCACTTCGATTAAGACATTACGTACTCCCGAAAAACTGGAAAGCTGGATGGGAATAATTATGAAGAATATTTCATTAAGGTATCTCAACCAAAAGAGTACAAACTCTGCAATTCCCTTATCTGATATCCCTGAAAACGAGGAGCCTATTGACAATTCGCTATCATCTGATTCTATTCCTTATGATAAAATAACAGAAATGGTAGAGAAATTGCCAGAAGGATACAGCAAAATCTTCAAGTTAGCTGTATTGGAGGGATTATCTCACAAGGAAATAGGTAAACTGTTGAATATAGCTCCCCACTCCTCCTCTTCTCAATTATTCAGGGCAAAAGTCTTACTTAAAAAGATGATTTCTGATTACAGGCTGATTCTTATACTAGTGATTTTATTTTTTTTCCCAACGATACACGACTATCTATACTGGAAAAGAAAAGAGACTAAAGATAATCATTGGTCTAACAATGTCATTCGGAAAGTGAAATTAGATAAGAAAGAAGAAAATGAGAGCATTACCTCTTCCGGACATATCTCTCACTACAAAGAAGAACCCCCTTTTAATACTACTTTAGCAAACCTCCCCCGGTTAGCATTAGACACAAGTGCAACAGGATTATCTACCACTTCTGAAATAAAAGACTCAGTAGAGAAACAGCCTGTTGCCAAACCATCTTTTACATGGGAGCATGCAGAGAAAATTATTACATTCTCATATTCAAGCCAAGAATTCACTTCACTCCCCAAAAAGAAAATAGGGAAATGGAAAATGATGTTGGCAGGGTCAGTCGGACCACAACTGGCACAAAACCTATACAAGTTGATGACAACACCACACTCTGACGGTTTGGAAAGCGGTCTCCCCCAGCAAGTCAATACTTGGGAAGAATATTATGACTATTTAAACACCCGCAATCAGGAAGGAACCTTAGGAGACTCGCTTACGCTAATGACAATTGCCAAGAACAACAGTGGAAGAATTATAGAACATCAACACCATAATAGCCCCATCACTATCGGACTAGCATTGAACAAAAAGTTGAATAACCACTGGAGTATAGAAACCGGATTACAATATATTTATTTAAAATCAGAGTTCACCACAGGAAAGGAATATCGGATTCAGGAAACCCAGAAGCTCCATTACATAGGTATTCCTCTCCGTATTTCCTACCGTTTTGGGAATTATAAACAATTCTCATTTTACTCAACAGCCGGTTTACAAATGGAAATCCCGATAAAAGGAACTCTGCATACTTCTCATGTCACAGATAGTGTCCCCATTAATTTGGGTTACCAGTCATTAGATGTACCTTTGCAATGGTCAATCAATGCGAGTACAGGTGTACAATACCACTTTACACCTCACACCAGCATCTATATAGAGCCAACCATTAATTACTATATTCCCGATGGAAGTTCATTGCGCACAATCCGAAAAGAACATCCGGTTACGTTCTCTGTTCCTGTAGGCATTCGTTTCTCTTGGTAAAAAAATCATTCTGCCATGCAGTCTTCCGGCTGATAGTTTATCATAACTATAGAACAGTTAGAAACAATAGACAAATCAGATGCAGAAACGACATACAAACCGTGAACGTTATTTTGAGGAACAAGCTCAGACTACGAGAAATTATTATATTCCTTATATTAAAGAATATACTGGAAATCTGCCAAACAAAGTATTGGAAGTAGGGTGTGGCGAAGGAGGGAATCTGCTTCCCTTTGCCGAGCTAGGTTGTGATGTCATTGGAATTGATATTGCCGCATCCCGAATTGAACAGGCACAAAACTTCTTCATCACTAAAAGGCAAAAAGGAACTTTCATCGCTTCTGATATCTTCTTATTAAAAGATTTACAGAAACATTTCCCGCTTATTCTCATACATGATGTAATAGAACATATCGACAACAAGGAGCAATTTCTGCGCAACTTAAAAAAATATCTATCGCCTAACGGAATGATCTTCATTGCTTTTCCTGCCTGGCAAATGCCATTCGGCGGACATCAGCAGATTGCAAGAAGTAAGATTATCTCTCATATGCCATTTATACATTTACTACCTCGTATTTTGTATAAATGGATATTGGAATTATTCAGCGAACAAGAAAGTACAGTCAAAGAGTTATTAACTATCAAATACACCCGATGTACAATAGAAATGTTTCGAAGAGTAGTAAAACAGACTGATTATCAAATCGTCAATGAACAGTTATACTTTATTAACCCACACTACAAAATTAAATTTGGACTAACCCCTCACAAATTAAACAAAACAATAGCATGTATACCTTTCATTAGAAATGTATTCAGTACAAGTTGTTTCTATTTAATAAGACCAACATAGCATTTTATTTCATTATTTACATTAATATTCAGGAAGTTATCAACAAGCTAACTATAAAAGACAAACAGCATCGTCAATCATACAAAGCACACAAAAGTCATATTTTGTTCTTTATTGAACAGTATTTTTCCAAAACTATAAAAGGGCTGCGTTAAATTTGCATCTGAAAAAGTACGTTAACATTTTAAATTCTAAAAAGCATGCATTTATCTAACATTGCCCCATAATAATCGTATAGAAATAGCTGATGTGCTACGATGGGTTCGCTGTATGGGGAATTACACTTATCCATTTTATCGAACGGTTTAGCCTCAATAGCTTTCCGGAAGAGACCTGTAACTTTCTGATATTTACGGATAGGGTAATTTGGGATAGTGTATTTTTCACCTTTTCCGGTAAGGCATACTGCATCTTTGCATTGCTTTTTGATTTAGTTTTTTATTCAAGACAATTCACAAAACTTAAAGGAAAGATTTTCATTGGGCGGTTTGCCTGGCGGTTAGTATTACTTCTTTTTATAGCTTGTATTAATTCGGCTTTATTTCAGGTGAAAATATTGGTACTCTACGCCTTGCTTGGTTATGTACTGATCGCAGTCTGCCGACTCTCTACCCGAACAGTCACGATCATAGCAGTCATTCTTCTACTTCAACCTATTGAATTGGGACAAATAATTTATGCACTCATCAACCCCGACTATGTTATTAATGCTGATCTTGATGCTCCATACTGGGAGTTAGTCAATACAGCTCAGAAAGAAGGTTCTTTCCTCGAAATGTAAAAACTGCCATATGGACGGGTAATGTTGCCAACATGGGTTGGATGCTATTACACGGAAGAGTTACTCAAACCGCCGGTCTGTTTATGGTAGGTATGATAATTGGGCGTAGCAACGCGTTTCTCTATTCAGAAAAGAATATAAAAATCTGGATTAAAGTATTCATCATAGCCGTTACCGCCTTTTTCCCCATTTATGGTTTGATAAATATACTCCCCGACTTTATAAGTCGCGAAGCACTACTTGTACCTTCTGTCCTTCTATGCAAGTCACTGTCAAATATTGCATTTACAGGAATCATGTTTGCAGGTATCATACTGGTTTATTACCTGACAACCCTTAAGAATGTTCTTCATAAATTTGCACCTTATGGACATGAGCTTGACCAACTACCTGTCACAATCTTTAATCGGAGGGTTCTTGTTTTACAACTGGGGATTAGGACTTTATCTGCATACAGGCATTACAGCGTGTATCCTTATTGGTGTAAGCGTATTCTTTTTACAATACTTTTTTTGTAACTGGTGGCTTCGTTCACATCGCCAGGGTCCATTAGAATGGCTATGGAAGAAAGCAACCTGGATAAAGGTAGGCAAGGGATAAATGATACTGAGAGATAAGAAAAGGTGCAATTCATCGTAAAGTGAATTGCACCTTTTAGTATTTTTGCTGCAAATAACACAGTCTATAGAAAATATCGAAAACCTTCTGGTAGTGCACATTAGAAAGAAATACCCTATAACAAAAAAGCTAAGTAATTGATTGCTCAATTCTAGCTTTCGTGGTACAGAGCCGGTACAAACCATAGAAATCATGGGAAAACAAAAGAATCTATCTGCCTTATTATCAACTTGCATATTTCTTATTTTCTCCATTTTGCCATATTTTGCCCATTTTCTGTTATTCAGTACACTTTTAGTACACTTTGAAATATCATTTTCTTTTGTACCTTTGCAATATCAGAAAACAAAAGAAAATCAACTATTTAGCGTAATCACCCGGTTATGGTACCTAAATCGGGATAAAACCTCTAAACAATGGCAAAGTTAGAAAATAAAACGAAAGAAAACCCCAAGTTAGAGCAAAATAAGCTCTCGGATGGTAGAATCAGCCTTTACTTAGAGTATTATTTAGGTAGAGAGGAAAAGCCCGTATTAGATGAAAACGGCAATCAAGTTGTACTATGATAGTGGAAAGATGCAAGGCAAAGCCCAAGTTTGCAGTAAAGCATAACAGGCGAAAACCTTAGTCTGTATCTGATAGATAAGCCCCGTACCCCTGCGGAACGCCAGCAGAACAAAGAAACGTTGGAGCTTGCCACAAAGATACGTGCAGAGCGTGAGCAGGAATTTAAGAGTATGTTGGGCTATCGGTTGAAAAAGATAGAACGGTCAATTTCTTAGACTATTTCCAAGCCTATATCAACAGTTATACCAAAAAGATATTCGCATGGTACAAATTGCGCTTAGCCGTTTTAAGGACTTCTTAAAGAGCAGTACCCCATGAATGAGTTTAGTATCAAACCGGAACTTATCACCAAAGAAATGATGGAGCAGTTTGTAGCCTATCTGCAATCCCTGAAGTGGGTGAGGGTGCTAAAAGCATTTACCAGCGTTTCAAGAAAGTTATTCGATATGCGATTGAACACGATGTAATGTTGAAAGACCCATGCAAAGTGTTACCTGCAAAGTAGATAGTCAAATGCTTCGGAAGATGTGCTTTCTCCCGAAGAAATACAAAATTGGTAGCTTGCCATTACGATAATGAAAATCCGAATGTCAGACGGGCTTTTGTCTTCTGTCTGTATTGTGGGCTGCGCTTCTGCGACGTAAAAGATCTTACTTTTAAAATGTGGATTATGCTAACCGATTATTGAAGTTCGAGCAAAGCAAGGCCAAGGAACATTCTGCCAGTAGTGGTGTAGTTATTCCCTTGAATGATGGTCTATTATCCATTATTGGTGAAGCCCGGCAGATAAGAACTGTTTGATATTCGATTTACCTACATAGCTGCTGTAAATCAGTAAAGCGTTGGGTAAAGAGAGCCGGAATAGACAAACATATAAGCTGGCATTGTGCCCGACATTCGTTTGCCGTGAACATTCTGAATAATGGGGCAAATATCAAAACCGTAGCCAGCCTTTTAGGACATAGCGGATTAAAGCATACGGAGAAGTACACCCGTGCGATGGATAAATTAAAAGAGGAAGCAATAAACAGCTTACCCGAACTAAAGTTTTAACCATAAAAGACTTATCTTTGTAACTATGAACTTTGAAGCATTAGTAAAACATATCAATACGATACAGAACACGTTGCAGGTACAAGCTGCACACGCTGTAAACCTTGCCCTTACTTCCCGTAACTGGCTTATGGGTTGCTATATCGTAGAGTTTGAGCAGAACGGAGAAGACCGTGCCGCCTACGGTGAACAATTGTTGAAGAAGCTGGAACAACGGTTGAAAACAAAAGGGCTAAATGAACGTAGATTTCGTGAATTTAGGCGATTATACCTTGTTTATCCACAATTGAAAGAGCCTATTCACAATACATTGCATCAAATTCAAATTCGGCAGTCGTTGACCGCCGAATTCACGAACCAATTCGGCGGTTGGTGACCGCCGAATCTGAAAATGGCGTTTGGAAACTATCAACAGAACACCCACAAACCGAAACATGGATGATTCCGGCTGATAGATTATTCAACAGATTATCTTCCACCCATTTAAATACCATATCGGGAATTGAAAACCCGGTAAAACGTGCTTTCTATGAAATGGAAACTATGCGTGGTTGCTGGTCTGTAAAGGAGTTGGAGCGACAAATAGCGTCTTTATATTACGAACGTAGCGGATTATCCAAAAACAAAGAAGCACTCTCCGCTTTAGTCCAACAACAAGCAACCTTATTACAGCCCAAAGATGTAATCAATACCCCTGTTACTTTGGAATTCTTAGGCTTGAATGAACGTGCATTAGTGACAGAAAACGATTTGGAGCAATCCATTCTTGACAATCTGCAACGCTTCCTATTAGAAATGGGACATGGCTTCTGCTTTGAAGCCCGGCAAAAACGTATCTTGATTGATGAAGATTATTTCTTTACTGACCTTGTGTTCTATCACCGTATTTTGAAATGCCATGTTATTGTGGAATTAAAGATAGACAAGTTCCGCCATGAATATGCTTCACAGTTAAATATGTACCTCAACTACTTTAAAGCAGAAGTGATGCAGTCGGATGATAATCCGCCTATCGGCATTTTGCTCTGCACCGAAAAGGGAGATACATTAGTTAAATATGCCACTGCCGGATTAGACCCGAATATCTTTGTACAGAAGTACATGATAGAACTTCCAACCGAGGAAGAAATAAAAGAGTTCATTTCTTCCTCAAACTATTAAGGATAAATCAAGACTGAAAAAGATTGCTAAAAACGATACTGGCGAAAAAGGTAATACTATTTCTTTTTTCGCCAGCACACGTATTTTGCTGTCAATAGAAATAGGTTTAGTTCGTTTTGGCTATATAGACAAAGGGATAAACTAAACGTAGTTTAGCACCACCTATTTCTTTTGCCTATATCACATATCCACATCGTGGTTCTCTTTTCATCCCACCTTGCTAAAAATAGTCAAATTCCTTTTTAAACTATGAATGCAACAATATTATCCCTTTCTGTTTTCGTATTTTTGTAGAAAGAGCAAAAACATTGATAATGGATAATATAATAAGAAAGATACAAGAACTCTATCCTGTTTCGCATGATTCATTGCACCTGCTAAAGTACTGTTTCAAACAACAGACTTTTCCGGCTAAAACTATCATCATACAAGCTGGTCGTTTTGACAATCAGGTTTATTTTATAGAAAAAGGTATAACACGTTCATATATCCTGCATAATGGAAAAGAAATAACAACATGGTTTTCTATGGAAGGCGATGCGACTTGTGGTTCATGGGATTTATATCGGCACAAAGCAGGATTTGAATATGTAGAAACCTTAGAAGAAACCTTAACCTACTCCATTTCTATAGACAAGTTGAATGATTTATATAAATCCCGTATTGACATTGCCAATTGGATGAGAGTGTTACAGCAAGAAAATTTTCTACTTTTACAGGACATTCATATTTCCCGGCTGAACTTGTCTGCCCAAGAACGTTATGAAAAGTTGATAAAAGAATATCCCAGCATTTTCCACCGAGTGACTTTAGGACATATTGCCTCTTTTTTAGGAATAACACAACCTTCTCTTAGCAGAATCCGGTCAAGCCGATGATTTTTTAACATAGGACAAAAATAAAGAATTTCATTTTCCATACCTTTGTAAATCAATATAACGATACTAACATTCACTATATGAATAAAATAGTACAACCACAATGGCTTGAATGGGCAAAAGAACTACAATTCATTGCCCAAGGGGGATTGACATACTCCAAAGATGTATTTGATATAGAACGCTTTGAACGCATTAGAGAAATTGCAGCAGAAATGCTTAGTCTGCAAAGTGAAATACCCATAGAAAAAGTAAAGAATCTGTTTTGCAATGAAACAGGATTTCAAACTCCTAAATTAGATACACGAGCTGCTATATTCAAAGATGATAAAATACTGCTTGTGAAAGAGAAAAATGGAACTTGGTCTTTGCCCGGTGGTTGGGTCGATATAAATCAGAGTATCAAGACTAATACAGAAAAAGAAGTAAAAGAAGAAGCAGGATTAAATGTAAAAGCTATCCGGATAATAGCTATACAAGATAGAAATTTGCATAATATTCCCCCCTATGCCTACAATGTTTGTAAAGTTTTTGTTCTTTGTGAGATTGAAAGCGGATATTTCCGACCCAATATTGAAACGGATGAGAGTGCCTATTTCGGATTGGAAGAATTACCTATTCTTGCAAAAGAGAAAAATAACGAAGAACAAATTAAAATGTGCTTTTCAGCTTACTACGATAGAAACTGGCAAGTATTATTTGACTAATAAATCAACACATGAAATATAAACATATCGTATTCGACATAGACGGTACATTGATAGATACGGAATATGCAGTCATCAACTCTTTAATAAAAACAATTACAGAAATAACAGGAAGCGCACCTCAATATGAAAGTCTGAAATTTGCTTTAGGCATTACCGGAAGAAATGCGTTGGAATTACTCAAAATACCCGACATAGAAGATGCATTGAAACGATGGGATAGGAATATGAAATTGCTCCAGCACACTATTCAACCTTTTCAAGGTATCAAAGAATGCTTGCAATCCCTTTTATCAAGAGGCTATATTTTAGGCATTGTAACCTCCAAAACATATCAAGAATATTATTCTGATTTTGAGCCATTAGGGTTAGCGGACTATTTTTCCACAATTGTATGTGCCGATGATACTGATGAACATAAGCCCCAAGCAGCACCCTTAGTAGCATATTTGGCTAAAGCCCATGTAAGCCCCGAAAACGCTCTCTATATTGGTGATAGTATTTATGATATTCAATGTGCTAACAATGCCGGTGTTGATTCCGGATTGGTTTTATGGAGCAATAATGTATCTAATCCTATACGTGCAGACTATTATTTTAAGACACCTAATGATATAAGTAAAATTCTATAAAAGACGAACTAACTAATTATGAAATTAAAAATATTAATAGATGAAAGCATTATTACAACAGAGTTTTTTTCGATTACTATCGGAATACTCACAGCGCAAAGTTTCTGCATCTGAACTAACAAAAGCTGTTGAAGAATTAGCTATCCATGTAGCCAATTTCAGTATTAACGAGCAAGATTATAGTGTATTACTCCGCTATTTTTCTTTTGGTTTATATCGTCTTAAGTCATACCGTGTACGGTTTGAGCAAGAAAAAAATGCCCTATTTGCATCTAATTGATGAAGCGATAGGACTTTTAAACACAGAAATACGCCTTATTGAATGGCGCATCAAATACCCGGAACAACTCAAACAGCGGATTGAAAAACAAAGCCTTTCCCCTCTCTATCTCGCTGACAAAACAGCCCTTATCAACATCATGGAAATGGTAAGCGGCCTGTTCCTCTCCAAAGACATTGTTTATCAGAACGGCAAACCTGCCTATTTGGTAGATTTATCCAAAGGTTTTGAATGGTTGTTTAACATCAAGATAAGCGACTGTCACCAAAAGCATGAGGACGTGATAAAACGAAAGCCGGGCAAACTCACAGAATTTCTTAATGGACTGGCAGACCTTATCCGAAAGGAACATGACAAAAAAGGATATAGATAATCAGTGCTTTATGATTTATTTATAATGGATTCCATGTGCGCCCCCGTAATTTTCTTGCATTCTTTTTCTGAATTTTGCTTCATCAATTCACAAGAGGTATAATCTGAAATATGAAGCAATTATGTATATAGAAAATGATGAATTTGGCGAATGGATGCAGAAGTTGTATGCCAAACTGGAAGAACTCTGCAAAGATGTACGGGTGTTGCGTAACGCCGATAAGGTGCTGCCCGAAGATGATAACCTGTTGGATAATCAAGACTTGTGTCTGTTGTTCAAAGTAAGTATCAAAACCCTTCAACGTTACCGGGCTATCGGTGTGCTGCCGTACTTCACAATCAGCGGAAAAGTGTATTACAAGGCTTCCGATGTCCGAGAGTTTATTAAAGAAAGGTTCAGCATTACCACGCTACGCCAGTTCGAGAAAGAACACTGCACGAAGAAAAAGAAGTGAATTAAAACAGCCGAAACGGTGAATGTGCTTCATCCGTTCCGGCTTTCTCTGTTTATGGCTTACCCAACTTATCGGCTTCTTTCTTTAGTTGCTCGGCTTGTTCGTTCAACAGCCTTGCACGTTCCAGTGCTTCCGCCTGCTTTTGGATGCGGTATTCAAAATCTATAACTGAATCGGTCAGACTTCGGATAAAACCGTTATCCCGTTGCCACTTGAACTTGTTTTCCAGCATATCAAAAGTTTCCCCGTCTGCCTGTCCTTGCATCAGTAAATAGCGGTATTTCATATCGTTGTCCTGCAACTGCTGCATACGTTCAGCCAAACAAACATTCAAGAATATGGAAGCGAAACAGATAACCAGCACTGCCGAAAAAAGAAACAATCCCGGACAAATCCAAGAAGCTACCTTGTTGTAAATCCGTTGATAGAGCGGTAAGGGCGTAGCTTCCTCTTTATCCGTCTTGCAAGAACCCAAAGCATCAATCATTATCTTGAAACAACGGTAGGTTTCCAATACTATTTTCTTGGTGTCCTCGATATGTTTCTGCTGACCTTGCATCCTGTTCCTTATCTCGTCAAGCTGGCTTCGCTTTTCGGGAACAGCCGGGTTACTATGCAGTTCCGACAATGCCTGTTCGATTGCGTTCAGTCTTTCGAGAGTTTCCTCCCGACTGGCTGGCGTCACCTGTGTTTCCTGCTTCTCTTTCAGTTCTGTAACCATTGAGAGAAGCCCCTCTAAAATCAAATTTTCCTCCATGTATTTACAGTTTAAGTTGTTTTTTCTTTTTCTTCTTCTTTCTCAAAAAGGAATCATCGGGTATTTCATCAGCCGGGGCTGACAAACCGGAAAACAGACCGTCTAAACCTGCAATAAAAGAATTATTCGCTTTGTCGGGTGCTGATACTGATTTCTGAATAGGTGCAGTAACCGTCTGCTTATTGCTTCCGACTATCGCCTGCCCTACATCCCCAAAACATTTATCCAGTTTGGAGAAACTGAAATTACGGTCTATTTCCGAACCCTTAAACGTGTATTCGCCTTTGGAAAAGGAAACGCCCTGTATCTCGCCCGTCTGCCCCTTATACTTGAACAGGATAGTAATACCCTTTTCCGCTAACCGTTCCTGTAACTGCTGCCAGTTCTTGGACTTTCCGATTTCATTCTTTACAGCGTTGTAAATCTCGTATTTCGATTTGTCCGGCTCTTTCAAGCGGTGCTGCTTTACTTGTTCTTTTCCACCAGCGAAATAAAGCCCGTGTTTGGCTTTCAGCTTCTTGCATACTTGTTCGTTACGGTACATATCGTTCCTGTCCGAAATAGTCTTGCCGCTGTTGTCTATACGGTTGAACACGATATGCACGTGCGGATGCTCCCGGTCTTGATGGCGCACGATGATATACTGCGTATCGGTAATTTTCATTTCACGCATATATTCCTGCGCAAGCTGTATCATCTTCTCGTCTGTCAATTTGGGTGCATCCACTGCCGAATAGCTTAACGCAATATGTCCGACTGGCTTTTTCAAGTCGGGATTCATCCCGGTCTGCATACAGAAGCTGCGGATTATATCTCCCTGACTTTCTGTCAGTACCCCGTCCGCATGGAGCAAAGCCGCCTGTTCCTTGCCCAACACATAGTTTACGCAGCCCTTAAACCCGCTTCCCTTTTTTATTTTTCCAATCATCCGACAACTGGTTTATAATTTCGACAATCCTGTTTTTCAGTTTCACCAGTTCCACCGCCACCAGTGCGAAACCTCCGGCATTTGCCCGGTGTGCCAGTTGGTTGATGTTGTTGGCTTCCCCTGCCAGCTTGCGGATGGTGTCCGCATCCTGCCTATTCAGCCGGGGTATGACCTCTGCCGAAACAACTGCCTGCCGGACATACTCACTGACACGCAACCCGGCTTCTCCGGCTCTCTTTCTGATGGCGTAATACTGCAACTCGGTCAGTTTCGTACTGACAACCCGTTGCTGCTTCTCTATCCGTTTCTTTGCCGGACGTCCCCCCGGCTTATCCTTTATATTCGTCATAGGTTTTTACGTTTAAATGGTGTCTTAAAAATTGCGACCAACGGGAGAAATTTTCTTTGCGATGAGCAAAGCAAGGTAGTTTCGGTTTACCGAAACATAACCTTGCTCTCCAAATTAAACCGCCTGCCGTTGGTAATCCTGCCGGACTAAATCCCCCTGCCCCTTTTCTGTCTTGGGGCGGCACGTTGTCCGGTTTCCTGCTTTATCTCCTGTACTTGGCTGGTGCTGTTCTTCTGTTCCTGCTTCTTGCCGCACAGGTAATCGTTCAAGTCTGAATAGCCCCTATAATTGTCCGAGAAGTCACGCACATGGTAGGAGTATTCCAATGCAATAGCCTGTGTCGCCTTATACCCCGTCTCGTCATTGTCAAGCATACAGTGGATGCGTTCATATGGGTACAGCACGTCAATGGCTTTCGGCACGTTGACAGTAGAGTTGAGTATGACATAATCCTGTCTGTCAAGGTCGGGCATGGTCGGACAGTTCTTCATCCGGAGCGTGAGGAAAGAAAGATAATCCATAAAACCCTCGAATACCAAACATTTCTCTCTCGGCTCTCCCTGCTGCCGTATATGGGTGATGTCTTTCGGGGCGATGCAACCTTTGAAAAAGGAATTGCGAACCTCGTAACCTCCTGCCATATTCGGGAAACCGATAGCAAAGAACGGTCTGCCGTTATTGGTAAAATGGAGTTCCTTACATTCTCTTTTTGCCAGTTCGATATTGATACCCCGCCCCTGCAAGTAACGGAGCAATGCCGGATGGGTCAAGTCACGGACTTCCAAATGTTGAAAACTCGGTTCTGTCCTACGCTGGGGAAAAGAAAAACTGACCGGGCGGACGTGCGGTGTCTGTTCCGCTATCCGGTTTAAAAGGTATGGCAGGCTGCCGGAGCAATAGAGTTCCTTTGCCAGTGCAATAATGTTGCCGCCCTTGCCTGCTCCAAAGTCATACCAAAGATTGCGGTCAGTGTTCACCTTGAAAGACGGTTCGTGTTCCTCCCTTAACGGTGATTTGTACCATAAGCCGTTGCCCTGCTGCTTGACAGGAGAGTAACCTAAACTGTGCAGATAGTCTGCGATGGGTATTTGTTTCACATCTTCGATGTTCATAACATTTTCTTTTTTGGGGATTAAAAAATAGTTGAAAAGTGCGCCAGTCCTGTTTAGTCCGTTATATATATACCCGTACCATACTAAACCTGCTTGTTCCGAAACAGGGAAATAGTAAGTCCGTTCCTCTTATATATATACCCGGACTAAACCAAACTGACTTTTAATAATGGAAATCGGGATTATATCGGTAGCCCTTGCCCTCTTTCACAATCATGCGCTTGTTCACAAGAAACTTGTTAAGTGACACAAGGACATTGCGTCCACGCTCGTAGCCGATACTCGCATAACCCTGCTTCAATGCCGCTATGACATTGGAATAGCCTTGTACCACCTGCTTGCCGAAACCGTTCTCCAACGCTTCCCGATGTTGCTGTTCAGTCAGTTCCGTAAGCGGAAAATTCCTGTCTTGCTTAGGTTGTTGGAATACATAATCATCCACGATTTCGGGCAAAGCGTTGTCATTGATACGAAATGCGAACGGGTCAAATTCCCGGTCACGTATGTGCATCGCCTTTACCTCGCTTATGTTGCCGTCCTGCTGGCTTTTCGTGATTTGCAGGACGGTTTCAGCCTTGTTGTTCAGCTCCGTACCAATATGCCCCCTTGTGTTGTCATCCCCCTTGTTCAAATGCAGTACAGTATGGATATGCAGGTTATATCCGCTTGACCAGCGCATCAAGAGGTTGATTAGGTCAGTCGATTCACTGGGGCTGTTGATGTCATACATCAAGTCACGGATTCCGTCAATAATGAGTAACCCCACATCGGGCATATTTTCAAGCATATAGCCGATAATCTGTTTCCGCTTGTCGGGTGTCTGCTCCCTTAGCACGATGAAAACAAAATCGTCTCTGTCCTTGTCGGTAGGCAGTCCGGCAAGTCGTAAAATACGCTCCATGACCTTGTGGCAATGGTATTTACTCTGCTCTGTATCGACATAGAGGATTTTCCGTTTGTTCGGTGGCAGGTATGCCGAATACTTCAGTACTTCGTCATTCTTCAACGCTGCCGCAACGATAGCGGAAATGTTGAATGTCTTTTTGCTCTTGGCTTTACCCGTGGATGCACTGAAATTACCCAGCGTGCCAATGGTAGAGCCGTTCACCCAGAGTATTTCGGGCGGTACTTCGTAAGTGTCCGTCACCTTTAGATGAATGGTTTTCCAAAGAACTGCGAAATCCTCTTTCTGCATAGTGACGTCCTGCCCAACTTCTGTCGCTTTTCTATTTTCCATAACCGTTATTTCTTTAGAGGACGGTTAAGGATATATTTCTGCGCTTCCTGCTCTATCTGTGCCTGCGTCTTGACGGGGTTCTGACGCAACCATGCTTCCAACTCCGCTTTCTCAAAATAAAGCATTTTGCCCTGCGGCTTGTAATGGGGTATCAAGTTACCCGAAGTCAACTTGTACAGGTAACTTTTAGAAAGGTTCAAAAATTTGCTCGCTTCATCGAAACTAAGCACGTTTTTTGAAAGGAACAACATCTTTTCGAGTTCGGAAACTCTTAACTCTAAATCTCTTTCCATATTGTTTAGGAATTTAGGTGAAACAATATGAAGGTGCGCACCCTCGTTTTTTTTGTTAACGGGGGCAAAGTTAAGAGGTTGAAAATGAAGTCTAATTGACCTTTGTTTGAGCGTTCAATCTATGCTCAACCTTTTTTCAGTTGTTTGATGTACTTGTCTATGATTTCATATCCTTTCGGATAGATGTTTTTTGCTTGGTCTGTTGCACTGGATAAGTCAGTACGTGTAAGTGGTTCTCCTTTTATCTTTCCTAATATCAGCTTGTTATTTGCTATGACAGACTGCCATTCATAAACAATGTAATTATAGCAGCCAAGCTGCATCATAAGATAGGCTAACAGACGGGTATTATTAACTTTCAATACCCCATTCAGTTTGCAGTTGAAAAAATCGGTAAGTATTTTGGCACTGACGGTAGTAGTAAACATATTCGCTTCATTCACACAGTCGGTCAGAAGTTTGATTTCATTGGCTTTCAACGTGGACTTGAAAGGATTGCTTTTGCCCACAATCTTGGTTGGATTAGTATCTGCACTTTCCTCTTTCTCTTTTGGCAAGACTTGCTCTTGGATGGCAACCGCATCTGTATGGTAATTGCTTTCCTGTTCTTGCAGATAGCGCAAATACTTGGAAAGCACGACAAGATTAACGATAATGGACAAATAGGGAAGCCGCCCATCATAACAGGACGGTTCATGCAAATATGCGTCCATATCAAAATCAGAGCAGCGGAAACCGATATACTTTTTTCTTTCATCAGAATTCAAGTCCTCAAAATAACCGCTTTCCCACAAAAAATCGGGAATATCCATATCCAATACAATGTTACGCACGACACGGTATTTTTGTTGGATGGCTACAATATTATCAGTCACACGGAAAATTTCTTGCCGCAAATAATCCTTTAGCTGAGCTTGCGTCAAATATTCACGTTTAAAAAATAGTGCATCTACTTTAGTTTTATAGTCATGAGCTATACAACTATCTAATATCTTCTGTATTTCTCTGAAATTGTTTTCCATATGATTTTCCATAATCGTGCGCCTTTAAACGTTCTTACTACAAATATAAGGTAAGAATCTCACTTTTCCCGAAAACATCGGCAATAATAAGGTAGATAAAGATAGGATAAGCGTTAAGAAATCATAAAGATATGGGGAAGAAAACTATTAAAGTACACCTTTTCTTTGTATTCGTCATTCAGTACACATTTAGTACGCCCTATAAAAGCAGAAAACTCTGATAATCAGGTGATTATCAGAGTTTATTCGTACCCAGACCCGGGGTCGAACCGGGATGGAAGTGAATCCACTGGTGTTTGAGACCAGCGCGTCTACCGATTCCGCCATCTGGGCATGCTTGATTTCTCAATTGCGGTGCAAAGATACGACAATATTTTGATTCCACAATAGTTTGAGAAAAAAAAGGAGCAAAAAATAATAAAACATGTCCCAAAGGCTTCTGTATTTAGAGAATAAACCGTACATTAGCAAAAACATTTAAAAATAGAGTCACTATCATGACAAACATGGATAATTATTGCGTGATTATGGGTGGTGGTATCGGTAGCCGCTTCTGGCCGTTTAGCCGCAAAACATTGCCCAAACAATTTCTTGACTTCTTCGGAACCGGTCGTTCACTCCTACAACAGACCTTCGACCGCTTTCAAAAGGTAATCCCAACCGAAAATATTCTTATTGTCACCAATGCAATGTACGCCGATCTAGTGAAGGAACAACTTCCCGAATTGGATGAGAAACAGATTTTATTGGAACCCGCAAGAAGAAATACCGCTCCATGCATCGCATGGGCTGCCTATCACATCCGCGCTTTAAACCCGAATGCGAATATCGTCGTTGCTCCCTCAGATCATCTGATTTTGAAAGAAGAAGAATTCCGTGCCGCAATCATTAAAGGACTGGAATTCGTTTCTCACTCTGAAAAGTTACTGACACTAGGCATCAAGCCCAACCGTCCTGAGACCGGATATGGCTATATACAAATTGACGAACCAACCAGTGATGGCTTCTACAAAGTAAAGACATTCACCGAAAAACCGGAACTGGAATTAGCCAAAGTATTCGTAGAAAGCGGTGAATTCTACTGGAACTCCGGATTATTTATGTGGAACGTCAATACCATTATTAAAGCTGCAGAAATCCTGCTTCCCGAATTAGCATCCAAACTGGCACCGGGAAAAAATATCTATGCTACAGATAAAGAGAAAGCATTCATTGAAGAAAACTTTCCCGCATGTCCCAATGTATCCATTGACTTCGGTATCATGGAAAAAGCGGACAATGTATATGTATCTTTAGGCGATTTTGGCTGGTCTGACCTGGGCACATGGGGATCACTCTACGACTTATCAGAAAGAGACCGGGAAGGCAATGTAACCTTAAAAAGTCATTCTTTGATCTATAATGGAAAAGATAATATGATCGTACTCCCCAAAGGAAAGCTCGCCGTGATCGATGGCTTGGAAGGCTATCTGATAGCCGAATCGGACAATGTCCTGCTAATCTGCCGTAAAGACGAAGAACATTCTATCCGCAAATACGTGAATGATGCCCAGATGCAACTGGGAGACGATTTCATTTAAGAATGAAGAACTAAAAAAGAAGAATGAAGAATTGCTATGCAGCATACAGCGCAGCTAATTCTTCATTCTTCTTTTTTAATTCTTTATTTAAATAATTTCTATCCCCTGCTCCTTACAAAGCTGCAATCCAAGATCTTTCAGTCTGAATTTCTGAATTTTACCACTGCCTGTCATCGGAAACTCCTTCACAAAGAAGACATATTTCGGTATCTTATAACGGGAAATCTTATTCTTACAGAAGTCACGAACGTCCGATTCATGCATTTTCACCCCTTCCTGCAAGATGATAAAAGCACCAACCGCTTCACCATATTTCTTAGAGGGAATCCCTGCTACCTGAACATCCTTTACTCCATCAAGTTTATAAAGGAATTCTTCGATTTCACGTGGATAGATATTTTCACCACCACGAATAATCATATCCTTGATACGTCCTGTGATCCGGTAATTTCCGTCCTCATCTTTAATGCCTAAGTCGCCCGAATGCAGGAAGTTATCTTTATCAATCACTTCAGCCGTAGCTTCCGGATTCTTATAATACCCTTTCATCGTATTATATCCACGATTGCACATTTCGCCTTGTACGCCTACCGGACATTCTTCGCCGGTTTCAGGATCAATCACTCTGACTTCTGTAAATTCAAAGTTGCGTCCTACCGTATTACAACGTACATCAAACGAATCATCGATGCGGGTAGCGGTCATACCGGGAGCGGCTTCAGTCAGTCCGTATACACTGGTAACCTTCATGTACATCTTTTCTTCTACCTGTTTCATCAGTTCAACCGGACACAACGAACCTGCCATTATACCGGTACGCAGACAAGACATATCAAACAAGTCGAACATCGGATGATGCAACTCGGCAATAAACATCGTAGGCACTCCGTAAAGAGCCGTACAGCGTTCTTTATGAATGGAAGCCAACACGACCAACGGATCAAACCGCTCTACCATCACCTGTGTACACCCATGAGTCAGACAGTTCATCGTAGCCAACACCACTCCAAAACAATGGAATAGCGGCACACAACAACAGAGTTTGTCATCCGCCGTAAACTTCATGTGTTCGCCGGTCAGAAAACCGTTGTTGGCAATATTATAATGAGTCAGCATCACTCCTTTCGGGAAACCGGTAGTTCCTGATGTATATTGCATATTTACCACATCATGACAGTCCACTTTACTTTTAAGTTCAGTCAGGCGATCATCTTCCACATTATTCCCTAGCAGCAAGATTTCCGCAGTATTATACATTCCCCGATGTTTCTCCTGACCGACGTATATCACATTCTTCATATACGGAAAGCGTTCACTCTTCAAATGACCGCGTTCGCAGGTTTTCAGTTCAGGAAGCATCGTATACGTCATTTGCACAAAATCACTGTCCTTTTCACCATTGACGATACAAAGTGTATGCATATCGGAATTCTGGCAAAGATACTCCAGCTCGGCCTGCTTATAATTCGTATTCACCGTGACGTATACCGCACCAATCTTGGCACAAGCATACAGCAATGTCAGCCAATCGGGCACGTTCGCCGCCCAAATACCGACATGAGTACCACGTTCCACACCAACAGCGATCAGTCCTTTCGCCATATCATCCACACGCTGGTTTAGCTGGCTCCATGTAAAACGAAGATTACGGTCGGAATAAACGATATATTCCTTATCGGGAGTCTCTTCAGCCCAATGTTCCAGCCATTGCCCAAGAGTACGTTCAAATAATTGCATGCGATTATTCTTAATATTTGGTATCAGATTTCATTAAATCGGAGTGTAGACTACAGCCAATATTTTAGCAGCCTGCCCTTCGTAAGCATGTACATGATGAGGAACGATGGAGTCATAGTAAATACTATCACCTTCTTCCAGCAAATAGGTATTCTTACCATAGCTGATTTCCATAACCCCTTCCATAACCATGATAAACTCTTCTCCTTCATGCGAAGAAAGCACAAAGTCGCTGTCCTCTGTCGACATCACGTCAATGATAAACGGCTCCATGTGACGATCCGCTTTCGATTTAGACAATGAATGATATTCCATGTGCTTGCGTGAATGAATCGCATTATTGGAAAAGCTGATGGCATCTTTAGCCTCTTTTTTACGGCATACCACAGGCCCGATTTCATCCTGATCATCCAGGAAAGTGCCCAGACGTACCCCCAGCACACGCGCTATTTTAATCAGCGGTGCAAGAGACGGTATATCGATGTTATTTTCAATTCGTTCGATCTGCTCGATAGCCAAACCAGAACGCTGTGCCAATTCCTCTATACTTATTGATTTATCTTCCCGGAGCGCTTTAATTTTCTCTCCAACAATCTTACTCGTATCCATATTGAAAGTTTTTTAGTTAGCAAAGGTGATAAATTAGAATAATTAGGTTGCAAAAATAGCAAAATCTTTAGATGAACACAATTATAATCCTAAAATATCTCCCATAATATATCTCTTTTCACCTACCTGCCTTGAAAATGGATTAAGTAATATATAGACTGGAGATTAACACTAATTAAACTCGGAATTTTCATATTATCATTATTTTTTCCTTTCTTGCATAATCATAGATCATAAGTAGTTATTGTTAAGCCTCTAAAATATATAGCTTATGAACACACACAATCAATTCACAAGTAGTAAGGAAAGAATCCATTTACTATTAGTATTATTCCTCTCAATCATTTTTTGCAGTTGTACGAAGGAAGACAGCCCTGTTAGTATAGAAGCGACCAGTAAAAGTGGTAACAACAAGAACGAGCCAGGACGAGTATTTTGAGCATGCAAAATTACCTCAGATTATTAAAATAGAATGGAGTCAATATATTCCATTTCCACCTTTGCTAAATATTCAGATACGACAAGGTCAAGGGAAATATGATCAGATTCAATTAGGAGCAAGTCGTGATTTTGATCCTAATCCAGTTGAATATTCCTTCTTTCCTGTCCGTGAAGTTTTGGTTCAAGAAGGAACCTATGAAACAATCCAAATACCTGTAACCGATCTACAACTTCCCGAAGGAGGAGGATATATTGCGGTTCGTGCTACCTGCTCAGAGTTAGTGTATGATCGACCATATCCTGATAAAGGCCCATGGAATCCCTATGCAAACTTCGTCGGATATGATTTTGATAAGCAAGAGTACACTTTCTCTAAAGTTAATTCAATGTATGGTTCTATTTGTTTTCGTTTTCCACCCGATATACCTTTCCCTATGGCATGCGATGTACTCATTACAGGCAGTGGTTATTGGTAACCCATTACGGTCTCTGCAGTCTATGATCCTTGGAATAAAGACTCCCCTATTCAATGGGGATACTTTTCTTATGATACAAAAGGAGATGAAGTATCATTTGCTTATCGCACAAATTATTCCAACTCCAGTCATTACGATGGCTCAACTGTTCATTTCGCAACAGTTAGTGATCAAACAAGTATAGTTATGCTAACACTTGACGTTCCCCAACCTTCAAGTTACTGATCATTCAAAATGTAATGAGAATACGCTCCATAATCATCACTTTCTGCCTCCTATCAAGTATAGCCGTGCAAATCCATAGCCAGCAAGTTGCGGATTCTATATTCGCAACTTACTTTGCCCGTTCTCAAGCCTACGCCGATGCATATCCACGCGAGAAAGCCTATCTGCACTTGGACAACACCAGTTACTACATCGGAGACACGATATGGTATAAGGCATACGTAGTAACGGCCGAGCAAAACCAGCCTAGCCCAATCAGTACCCCCCTTTATGTAGAACTATTAGACCAACTGGGAAATACTAGCGACCGACAAATCATACAGTTGCGGGATGGAGAAGGAGAAGGGCAATTCATACTGACCAAAGCCTTATTCTCCGGTTTTTATGAGATTAGGGCCTATACGAAGTGGATGTTGGCATTCAGTGAAAAGCAATATTTCTCGCGTACGATCCCTGTATATAGAAAACGGAGAAGCGAAGTAGACGAAAACCGGAGCATCATCACTTACCGAATGGATGAATCTATGAAGCAACGTCCGCGTTCAAAAGAAAAAGATTTCATGATTCGATTCTTCCCGGAAGGTGGACAATTAGTAGAGGGAGTGCCTTCAGTCGTTGCATTCGAAGCGACAAGTAAAGAAGAAGGTACAGTAGGCATTTCAGGAACTGTTTATGGGCCAGATGATGTAGAACTTACACAATTTACAACCTCCACGACGGTATGGGATGCTTTACATACACCCCTACAGACAAACAAGCCAAAGCTGTAGTGACCTATCAAGATAAAAATACTCATTTCAGCTACCGAAGGCTTTACCCCATGGATATGTGCTAAATGTGGCGTCTAAAGAAAAAGCATTAGTCATCAAAGTTCTCAGAAATTCGACAAGTCTCAAAGATACACTGGCTTTATTCATATCACATCAAGGACGTCCGCTCATGTATCAGACCATTGATTTTAAAGATCAAACAGTATATCATCTCCCGTTATCCACTCAGGGATTGCCGAGAGGAGTCATACAACTCTCTTTAATGAATAGCAATGGGGCAACGTTATGCGAGCGCTTTTGCTATGTAATGCCTTCTCCATCTTTACAATTAACAGCCACATCCACCAATGCATTATACTATCCTTTTGAACCAATTGAGTATCATATCTCAATGAAAGACCATACAGGTCAACCAATACAAGGACATTTCTCCGTAGCGGTCCGGGATGCTTTAAAATCAGACTTCCAACGGTTCGATCAGACAATTTACACAGACCTTTTACTTACATCAGATCTGAAAGGATACATTCATCAACCTGGATATTATTTCGCAAACAATTCTCCCAGACGAAGAGTGGCATTAGATAATCTGTTGATGATTCACGGATGGAGAAAATATGATATAAGCCAAGCCATCAGTGCCACTCCAGAAATACCAATCTATCTGCCGGAAACGAGACTGACTCTGCATGGGCAGGTAACATCTTTTCTGAGAAACAAAGAGCAAAAAGATATCTCTGTAAGCGTCATTGCCCGGAGAGATACGATATCAGCAGCAGGTACTACGGTCACAGACTCTTTGGGATTCTTCCACATTCCAATGGATGCCTTCAATGGTTCCATGAGTGCGGCTATTCAAACTCGCCATAAAGGAAAAAAGCTGAACCGGAAAACAAACATATCACTTTTCCGTAACTTTACACCCGAACTACGCAAATACGCTTACGAAGAGCTACATCCTAAATGGGAAGATATTAGCGGACTCAGTTGGTGGAGCAGTCTCTCCGACTCTCTTTATCTAGATTCAATTATGGGACACGACACTCATTTGTTGAATCAGGTAACGATTAAAGCCAAACGTACGAAATACAAAGAAATTCTAGCTTTCGAGCAATCTGTAAGAGCTTATTATGATATCCCTAAGGAACTGGATCGAATGCGCGATGAAGGAAAATTCATGGACTATTTCCCTTGGCTAATGACCACATTAAATCCCAATATTCAAGTGAAGTCTAAGTGGAAGGGAGATCCACCATTTATAACCATGAAATACAAGAATCATTATATACTATGCGTCATAAATGGAGTTCTTTACTCAACATTTGATCGGGAGCTTTTTATAGATAAAAATATCGATGCGATAAAATCTGTTATGATTTGCGACGGCACGACAGCAAGTGCCGGAATTGATGACGACAGCGCTTATCACCTGAGCGACGAAAGTCTAAAAAATCACATGGAAACTTCCAGACTCTCTCCCTTTGAAGAAAAAGCTCTCAAAAGTTATCTGAACAACACAACTCCCTATAATCAACCGGGAAATCAATTTGCAATTTGCTATATCACTACCATCGACAATTGGGACCCGGAAAAGAAGTACCAATCACGTGGTATCCGAAACACACAGATCCAAGGTTACTCCCAACCCATTGAATTTTATTCACCCTATTACCCGGATATCAGTAAAGGACAAGGCAATGACCACCGCCGTACAATCTATTGGAACCCTAAAGTTACCACCGACGAAAATGGAGTAGCCATCATTCGCTGTAATAATGCGAACTCGTCTACATTCCTGACAATTAGTTGTGAAGCACTATACAACGGACAGCCGGCTGCAATCAATGTGCACAGCATAAAATACTAATCCTTCATTGAAAGCCAATAAAAAAACCGTTTCTCAATATGAGAAACGGTTTTTAATCTTTTCGCGGCAAGTAGATTACTTACGCAAACCAAGTTCTTTAACAATAGAACGATATCTTGTGATATCTTTGTCCTTCAGGTAATTCAGCAAACGACGACGTTTTGCTACCAACATTGTTAAAGCTCTCTCTGTACTATAATCTTTTCTGTTGAGCTTCATGTGCTCAGTCAGGTGAGAAATACGGTAGGAAAACAAAGCTATCTGCGCCTCAGTTGAGCCAGTATCAGAGTTAGACTTCCCGTACTTTCCAAAGATTTCTTGCTTTTCAGCTGCGTCTAAATACATAATTTTTAGAATTTTTATATAGTAAATTATTCTTTTGAGCGTGCAAAGATAGACATTATCTTTATATCTCACAACGTTTTACAAGAAAAAAAATGTAGTTATAGCATATATTTCTAATCCTATTTTCGTACCTTTGCCGCCAAATAATAGGTATTATATGCAAAATATTCGAAACATTGCAATCATTGCCCATGTTGACCATGGGAAAACAACGCTGGTTGACAAGATGTTGTTGGCAGGAAATCTATTCCGCAACAATCAAAATAGTGGTGAACTTATCCTGGATAACAACGACCTGGAACGTGAACGTGGTATAACGATCCTTTCTAAAAATGTATCCATCAACTACAACGGTACTAAAATTAACATCATTGATACTCCGGGACACAGCGACTTCGGTGGTGAAGTAGAACGTGTATTGAATATGGCAGATGGCTGTATTCTGCTAGTCGACGCTTTCGAAGGTCCGATGCCCCAAACACGTTTCGTTCTTCAGAAAGCACTGGAAATCGGTTTGAAACCAATTGTGGTAGTTAATAAGGTAGATAAGCCCAACTGCCGTCCGGAAGAAGTTTACGAAATGGTATTTGATCTGATGTTCAGCCTCAACGCAACGGAAGACCAGCTGGACTTCCCCGTTATTTACGGCTCTGCCAAGAATAACTGGATGAGTACAGACTGGCAAAAGCCAACAGAAACCATTACCCCGTTACTGGACTGTATTATCGAAAACATCCCGGCTCCCAAACAACTGGAAGGAACTCCGCAGATGTTAATCACTTCACTGGATTATTCTTCTTATACCGGTCGTATCGCTGTAGGTCGTGTACACCGCGGTACCCTGAAAGAAGGAATGAACATTACGCTTGTAAAACGCAATGGCGACATGTTCAAATCTAAAATTAAAGAACTTCATGTATTTGAAGGTTTGGGACGCGTAAAAACCAATGAAGTTTCATCAGGAGATATTTGCGCATTGGTAGGTATCGAAGGATTTGAGATCGGAGATACTGTCTGCGATTTCGAAAATCCGGAAGCATTGCCGCCAATCGCCATCGACGAGCCGACGATGAGTATGTTATTTGCCATCAATGACTCTCCGTTCTTCGGAAAAGACGGTAAGTTCGTTACCTCACGCCACATCCACGATCGTCTGATGAAAGAGCTTGATAAGAATCTGGCACTTCGCGTAAGAAAGAGTGAAGAAGACGGCAAATGGATCGTTTCCGGTCGTGGCGTACTTCATCTTTCCGTATTGATCGAGACCATGCGCCGCGAAGGATACGAATTGCAGGTAGGCCAGCCACAGGTTATCTTTAAAGAAATAGACGGCGTTAAGTGCGAACCGATTGAAGAATTGACAATCAACGTGCCGGAAGAATATTCAAGCAAGATTATTGATATGGTGACCCGCCGTAAAGGTGAAATGGTGAAGATGGAAAATACGGGCGAACGTATCAACCTTGAGTTTGATATGCCTTCGCGTGGTATCATCGGTCTTCGTACCAACGTACTGACTGCTTCTGCCGGTGAAGCTATCATGGCACACCGTTTCAAAGAATACCAGCCGCACAAAGGAGAAATCGAACGCCGTACCAACGGTTCTATGATTGCCATGGAAAGCGGAACCGCTTTTGCTTATGCTATCGATAAATTACAGGATCGCGGTAAGTTCTTCATCTTCCCGCAAGACGAAGTATATGCAGGCCAGGTAGTAGGAGAGCACTCTCATGACAACGACCTGGTTATCAACGTTACAAAATCCAAGAAGCTCACCAACATGCGCGCTTCCGGATCTGATGATAAAGTTCGTCTGATTCCGCCCGTTCAATTCTCACTTGAGGAAGCACTGGAGTACATCAAAGAAGATGAATATGTAGAAGTGACTCCAAAAGCAATGCGTATGCGCAAAGTTATTCTGGATGAAATCGAACGCAAACGTGCGAATAAATCGTAAGCAATCGCTTTAAATAAGTTAAAAGCCCGCCAGATGAAATCTAGCGGGCTTTTTCTATCTCAAGTTCATGCATATTCAACAGCTTCTTTACAATCCAATACCCAACCCTGGCTTCCGATATTCCTTTCAGCAACCGATGAGGGCATACAAAATTATCCTCCTTGATTTCGGCCTCCATATAGTAGAAGCAACAGGAGCAATCATGTTCAAATGCTTTTGCATACTCGAGAATATGTGTCGATATCAGAAAATGACAATGTGGAAAGTCTCTCAATAATTCATTGACTGCAACGGAAGCCTCAAACGCATCTTTCGCATTTGTTCCCCGAAACATTTCATCCAGCACTACCAGGCACTTCTTCCCGCTTCCCACTTTTATCAGTATTTCTTTAATCCGAAGTACCTCTGCCATAAAGTGACTCCGCCCGTCTCTCAGAGAGTCCGGTAAATTTATAGAAGTATAGATACCTTCATAAACCGGACAAGTCATCGACTCGGCAAAACGGGTAATCCGCAATGAGCCAGCCAAACAGCCAGAGTCAATGCCTTTAGCGTAGTAGACTTTCCCGCCATATTGGAACCGGTAAAAGCGAGATATTCCCCTGAAACATGTCCCAATTATTTCGCTGCGCATTCTTCACAAACGGATGCACGACTCCCTCTACAGAAAACTCCATTGCCTGCACCATCTTAGGAGTACAATTAAGCTTCTTTTCTTTTGCAACCCGATGGGCCGTTCTGCAAACATCCAGTAAATAAATAATGGATAACAACTCTTTGACAGACAAAAGACGGGTGGAACGAAACTGATAATCATATTTATCAATAGCATAAATCGATAAGCGGGCTTTTTCATCAGAAGTTTGCTCCAGCACTTCTTCCAGTTCACTTCCATGCAAAATGCTCCGCACAGTACAGGCAGCCTCCTTCAACAATTTAGGCATATCACTCCTCGCCCCTGTCACCCATTCTTCCAAACGATGCAACATGAGAATAACGAGTTTCACTCCTCTGCAAATAACATAACGATTAGGATCGTATCTCACCAGACGGTCAATAAGTCCGGCACATGTAAATAGAATATTATTTCTCCTTATCTGATCGCGGTAACCCAGATAATATTCGATAAAATCCAGTTCCTCCTCATTTAGAGGAAGATCCGGCAGAAACTCCCAGTCGATTGCTTTCTGACGTTTACAGATCGTCTCCCAGTCACTCAACGGATACATAATCCACTCCAGCATCAGAGATTTCCCCTGTTTCGTTTCTGTTTTCAGAAACAAGGAACAAAGAGGTTGCTCGTCATACACGCTTTCCGTTATGCTTAAATCCGCACAGGTTTGCTTATCGGTATCCAGATACACCATAATTCTGTTTCTTAGTCCAACTTTCACAAAAATAGACAAAGTAATGACAGACAAGCAATAACGTTTCTTATAATAAGTTTTTTTAATACAAGGAAGTAACAATTCGTACTGCCATAGAAATATTCAATTCACGTTTCAAAGCCATACTTTTCACTAATAGCTACCCGCTTGAAGAGGTAAACCGGCATTATATGAACAAATAAGAAATAATCATCTAATTTGCAGGAATTATCAAATATTTATAGTATTTAGGTGAATGCGCAAATACAACTTTTAAGCTGAACGACTCAGGTAATTCATCAATCATGTTACCGTATTTATCCACACCTACAATTTTTACTTTATTGCATTCCAATCCAAGCAAAGAGAGATCAAACGCAATATCAGTCTTCACATCCAAAGGAATGATTTCCCATTCAAAAGTTTCTTTTTTCAGCAAATAGCTACCACTTCCTCCCAAAGTTTCATCCACTATTTCGCCATCAGATTTAAAGTAATAGAGTTTGTCACTATATACACGATCAGTTCTTTTATCTGTTTTCGAAAACACCGACATGCATTTCAAGATTTGGCCCGGCATATATGCCAGAAATCCGTATTGAGGCAAATGATATGTCGTACCCTCCGCCTCCACTATCCAAGGCTTCTCCCCAAAATTGATATAAGTCCTCAGACCGGATTCATATTCTATAAAAAGCTGAGGATTACGTAATAGATTTTTCTTGATTGCATCCGAAGCATCATAAAACAAGCCTTCCGAACAATAGCTGATCTGTCTAACTGGAATCATGACATAATTATTCTGGAGTGGTTGGAGAAAAGCATAACGCACAACAGCATCATTTCCCTGTGATAAAATCCCCTGATTTCCATACGCAAGAGCATATGCCAAATATTGATAATCTGCTCCAGCATTAGATGCATCCATCTCCAAAGGGTGAATTTTGAGCAAGCTAAAATCAGGAAATACCGGTAGTTCCAGTAATTGTTCATTCGCATAATTTCCGTCAACCAGTCCGGCATACCACCAATGATTTCCTCCTTCCGAATAAACAGGACCATTGTAAGCATCTCTTTCGTTCATCAATATCATTCCATACCGTTTAATGACTCCTCTCATCATCGCTGCTTCGGGCACCCTATAATCATAATCTACCCGGCTCATGGGGGATATTGCCGTGTGCACATCACAATAAGAAAAATTGGTGTTGAACAAACGATGAATCTGAGGAGCCAAAACGGTCTCTTGTTCCCAAGCAATTTGTGGTTTCGGAGCATAGCATCTCGCCCAGGACACCTCCCACTGTCCTTGTGGATTCTGTTTCATCCAGTCGGCATTCCATAAAGCATTTACGGTTGCCATATCAGTATAATTACTATACAAACCGATTCGCCATCCTTTACTTTTTACAAAATCTACAAAATTCCGGATACGTTCTATTCCTAAATCGGGATTAGGTGTCAGACGAAATGTGTAACTCTCACCGTCTTTCCGCCAGAAACCTTCATGATAACGAACCGTAATTTTCTCCAATCCTTTGCTTCTATAATTTACAACTTCTTCTGACAATCGTGAAAGGTCCGTATCTCCATTGATCAGCCACAACCGATCTGCCTGCATGGCTCGCATAGGAGATGCGGGATTGTCGATTGTTGGAAAAACCTCCTGTACATCCGGAGATACATTATAGAATATTCGTTCTTGTAATGGGTTACGTTTTCCATCTGTACGGGGAATATACATAGCCATGCTAGACGTATAGTAATCTTTATGTTTTCTGGCTGCCGTCATCTCCGACGCATTGGTATGATACCAATCAAACATAAAAAGAGAAAAAACATTATTATAGCATATCGTTGTAATGCGATCGCTATACTGATACTTTAAAAAGGGGATTGGTGTTTCTATCCCTCCATAAGCATATACTGAGCCTGCATGAATTTCTTTGAATGCGCCCCATTGCTGCTCCTCTTTAATGCCAAACACCAACGACTTCTGATTAATGGTATACCATATCGATAAGTCACTTTTCTCTTTTCTCCCCATCGCCCGGCATTTCATAAAGAGCGTATCATTCATCTGATATACTTCTCTAGTGATGACATGGGCCGTATCATTACTTTTCGTTACTAAACAGCGCCCTTGAATACACTCTGCCTGTTGACTGTTATAAACAACCTTTATATCTCCCAACGGTTTTTTATTATCCAATGTGTATTCCAGTTTACCATCTTTACCTTCATAAATGAAGGTACTTACATTTTTATCATAAACAAGAGAATTCTTATAATCTTTACATTTATTGATCGGCAGAATCGTTTCTTTCCGTAAAGGGAAAGGTAATTTATCAGGAAAAGGCTTAAAAGCTATTGGCTTCAGGACCTCCTTATAGAAATATATATTATTAAAATAGACGTTATGTTCAGTGCCTGTGTCTGTATTTCTCCCTTTCAACCTAAACCCAACAAATTGTGTATAGTCTGAAGTCCCCCCACTATATTTCAGATGGTTCAAAACCAAT